>JUEG02001323.1_pt1 | contig 130044 bp, 121 predicted proteins | sample 432341 | NCBI WGS metagenome assembly JUEG02 (sample SAMN02953476, study PRJNA257561) | rock porewater metagenome | biome: terrestrial; feature: Opalinus Clay rock; material: porewater; isolation source: Opalinus Clay rock BIC-A1 borehole | place: Switzerland: Mt Terri URL, St-Ursanne ... | reverse complement strand
ATTTACGTGACAAATCCATTGTCGCCTATGTTCTAGGCCATTCAAATAACAATGCTCTTGTTTTTCAAAACTTGGATTTAGCCTTGCAAGCTGCACCAGGCAGTACGCCTATGATTCATAGTGATCGAGGCTTTCAATATACCTCATGGGGTTTTAAGAGACGATTAGAAGCTCATGGTTTGGTCCAGAGTATGTCGCGTGTTGGCAAGTGCATAGATAATGGACCTATGGAAGGATTCTGGGGAACACTCAAATGTGAGAAGTATTACCTACGTAAATATCAAACCTTTGAATCTCTTAAGAAAGACATTGATAATTACATCTATTTTTACAATAACGAAAGATTGCAGAGGAAATTAAACAGCCTCAGTCCGATGGAGTATCGAACTAAGGCTGCTTAGATAAATTTTTGTTTTTACACTGTCTACTTGACGGGGTGCAGTTCATGCTCAGGGATGTCTTTCTCTTTTTTAATATCCAATAATCCGTTATTGTTGGTGCCCCACGCAGCTGAAACCTTAAAGAAGCAATGATTTAGTGATTTAATCATTCTTCTAAATTTTTGGCATATTCTTACGGTAATAATGTAAAAGGAGGTGGATTTCCGGTTTGAACAGAAAGAAATCATAAAAAAAATTATTGAGGAGGGTACGTTTATGTTAGGTGTTCTTGGTGTACTTATCGCCATCGCAGTGATTATTTTTATGACCTATAAAGGCTGGGGTATCATTCCTGCTTCTCTAATTTGTGCTCTAATCGTTGTTCTGACAAACGACGGAGATATCTGGAAATCACTATCGGTGGATTATGTCAACGGATTCAAGTATTTTGCGGGTACTTATTTCTTAATCTTTGTTCTGGGTGCATTATTTGGTCAAGTTATGGGTGAGAGCGGAAGTGCTAACTCAATTTCCTACAAATTAATGGACAGGTTTGGCGAATCCAGAGCTATTTTAGTAGTTGCATTAGCTACCTCCATCCTTACTTACGGTGGAGTTAACCTGTTCATTGTTATTTTTACGGTCTATCCATTGGCTCTGATCCTCTTTAAGGCAGCCGATTTGCCAAAGAGACTTATCGTAGCGACTGTTGGTATTGGGGCCGGAACTTTTACCATGACAGCTATGCCAGGATCCCCTTCCATTCAAAACCTTATTCCTGCTCAAGTATTGGGAACTACTGCAACCGCAGCTCCTTTGATGGGTATTATCTGTTCCTTGTTTCTTTTCGGGGCAGGTATCTGGTATGTGCAAAGTCGGGCAAACAAAGCAAAGGCTAATGGCGAACATTTTGTACCTGGTCCTCGTGACAATATGGATAAACTATCATTGGCCGATGCCAGTAAACTGCCAGATTGGAAAGTCGCTTTCTTGCCGTTGCTAGTTGTTATCGGCGTGATTTTTTTCCTGAAGGGGAAGATGGATGCTCTTTATGGGGTCAGCATCGCTCTAGCAGTTGGTATTAGTTTGACCTATGTGCTGAACTGGAAGCGTTTTGAGAATCCGCTTAAGGCACTAAACGATGGTTGTGCAAACAGTGTCATGGCCCTTATTAATACCGCGGCTATTGTTGGTTTTGGTTTTGTAGTCCAAAACGTTCCGGCTTTCCAAGCGTTTATCAAATTTGCCTTAAATATGCAATTCAATCCTTTGGTTTCCGAAGCCATTGCTGTAAACGTTATAGCAGGTATTACCGGTTCTGCCAGTGGTGGTTTGACCATCTTCATGAAAACCATGGGTCCCGCGTTCCTTCAAACCGGGATAAGCCCCGAAGCGTTACACAGGGTCGCTTCGATAGCTTCCGGTGGTCTAGACTCCCTGCCTCATTCTGGAGCGGTTATTACATTATTGATGGTTATGGGTTTAACCCATAAAGAAGCCTATAAAGACCTAGGTGTAGTTACGGTGGTTATACCCTTGCTGGCAACAGCTTTGGCTATAATTATCGGAATATTCTTTTATTAATATCCCTGAGGCGCGCTAATAAGACGGTAAAGTGTTCGTATCAAATAAACCGTGCTAACCGTCACGCAATGGTATGAATATAAAAATCTGAAAACGAACGGGTTCAGCATATAGAAGCTAAATCCGTTCGTTTTATCTAGTTGGTTCTCGGTCTAATAACTAAAGCGTCATGGAATTTAGGTGTGACTTTTATCACATCTAAAGTACCTCCGAAGTCAAGGTAGAATATTCAAATATGACTTATAATAAAATTAATCTTTTAAAGAAAATAATACATATATAGGGGGAAATAGGAATGAGTATGTTTTGCTTTCAGTGCCAAGAAACGGCTAAAGGAACCGGTTGTACGGTTAGAGGGGTTTGTGGAAAACCAGAAAACGTTGCCAATTTGCAAGATCTACTTATCTACACATTAAAAGGTATTTCCATTTTTGCAGTACAAGCGCGTGGGATGGGGATTGTCCGACCGGAAATAGATAAATTTATCATGGATAGTCTCTTTACTACCATCACGAATGCAAATTTTGATAAAAACCGTTTTATAGAAAGAATTCAAGAAGGCTTAAAACTCCGCGAACAGCTGAAACAAGACATTGTCAAGGCTGGCGGAACAATTGCCCCAGAAATAAATGATGCTGCAACATGGACAGCGTCTGCCGATGAATTTGATGCTAAAGCAGCCATGGTTGGCGTATTAGCTACGGAAAATGAAGATGTACGTTCCTTACGAGAATTACTGACCTATGGTTTAAAAGGAATGGCAGCGTATGCAGAGCATGCTTATGTACTGGCTTATAAAGAAGACGAAATATTTGCCTTCCTTGAAAAAGCCCTAGCAGCTACCCTAGACGATACCCTTACTGCTGACCAACTAGTTGCCTTAGTACTAGAAGCCGGAAAACATGGCGTTGATGTCATGGCTCTTTTAGACAAAGCAAACACGACAACCTATGGTAATCCTGAACTAACAAAAGTGAATATTGGGGTTAAAAATAATCCAGCTATTCTAATAACTGGACATGATTTAAAAGATCTAGAAGAACTGCTTATTCAAACACAAGGTACAGGTGTAGATGTTTATACTCACGGCGAAATGCTCCCGGCCCACTATTATCCTACGTTCAAGAAATATGACCATTTTGTCGGTAACTATGGAAATGCGTGGTACAAACAAGACAAGGAATTCGAATCCTTCAATGGCCCGGTTTTATTGACCACCAACTGTCTAATTCCACCGAAGGATTCCTATAAAGATCGTCTTTACACAACAGGAGTTGTCGGGTTTGAAGGGGTTAAGCACATCGCTGATCGCGCAGATGGAAAAGCTAAGGATTTTTCCGCTATCATAGAACAGGCCAAGAAATGTCCACCTCCTACTGAAATTGAGACTGGTGAGATCGTTGGAGGCTTTGCTCATAATCAAGTCTTAGCTCTTGCAGACAAAGTTGTAGATGCTGTTAAATCCGGAGCAATTAAACGATTCTTCGTTATGGCTGGTTGTGACGGTCGTATGAAGAGCCGTGACTATTACGCTGATTTTGCTCAAGCATTGCCTAAAGATACAATCATTCTGACAGCAGGATGCGCTAAATACAAATACAACAAGCTTAACCTAGGCGATATCGGCGGCATTCCGAGAGTTCTTGACGCAGGACAGTGTAACGATTCCTATTCCTTAGCGGTCATTGCCTTAAAACTAAAAGAAGTCTTTGGCCTGGATGATGTCAACCAACTCCCGATTTCGTATAATATCGCTTGGTATGAGCAAAAAGCTGTCATAGTGTTACTAGCCCTCTTGTATCTGGGTGTAAAAAATATTCATCTCGGACCGACTCTTCCAGCTTTCTTATCTCCAAACGTTGTGAACGTTTTGGTCAATAACTTTGGAATCGCTGGAATTACAAATGTTGAAGACGACCTAAAAATCTTCATGGCTTAATATTGGAGAGTAAAAGCTTAAGGGGATCAAGCACTAATGTGCCTGATCCCCTTAAGCTTGTTTACTAAACATTAAGTGCGGGCTTACAGTATAGGCACTTCAAGAAAGCGCAAGAATTCTACACTTCACTTTATTTCCTTTACTCGATTTAGATCTAACAACTTGGTAAAGTAAGCTAAAGCTAAACCAAATATTATATGCGCGATTAGTGTAACAACCACGCCAGTTGGCTCTTGCGGTAGTTTATCCTCTACAGTTTGGCCGAGCAATGTGCCGAAAAGCCCTACCCAAACCACTAAACCGAATCCTAATCCCTTCGTCCATAAGTTCTTTGAACCAAAAAGGTAAATTATATACACAAATACCACTCCTAAAAGAGAAGTAACGGTAATGTCTGCAATAGCACCAATTAGATAAGCTAACTTATTATAAAGATACTCTTTTTGGATAAAGCGAGTAGCTACAATTTGCCAAAATACAACCTTTGTGAACCCAAGAATATATAGAACATAATTAGTAAGTAACTTTACTCCGTCGGCTAGTATGCCAATTACAACTCCTATAAAAATTTTATCATTAAACATTACGATTGCCTCCCTAAATTCTCAAAGCTTATTGTTACCAGTGGATTTCAAAAATGTTCCAATCGTTAATAGCATGCCCAGTTCCCCAGTCTTGTTATGTAGAAAAGCGGATGTATCTACAAATAAAACCCTACTTTCGGATAATGGCAAAACCCTACTTTCGAGAGGCTCCCTAACGACTTAGATGGTTTATAACTAATATAAACCATCTAAGTTTTTTAGATTTATGGGGGGAGAATAATGATTTCTTTGTCTTGGTTAAACCTATTTAAAAGGATTCTAGCAACCTTGATGCTACTAGTTTTGGTTATCTCTGCGTACTTGCTTTGGGCTCGTCCTTATCAGCTTAATTGGGGCGCAACTGAACAAGAAATGAATCAGGTCATGCCTGGAGATCATTTAGATCCCCAGCCGGAGTTTTTCTCTACTCGGGCGATTATCATATCAGCTACACCGGAGGAAATCTGGCCATGGTTGCTACAGATGGGATATGGGCGAGCTGGGTATTATGGTTATGATATTATCGAAAACTTGGGGAGCCCGCTGGGAATTCACAGTGCGGACCGCATCCTACCGGAATTTCAACATTTTAAGGTTGGAGATGGCGTTCCGATTAGTTCTGTTGCTCGCATGGTCTTTTATGCAATTGAACCAAACCGATACCTAATTTGGACTGGATTGAATCAAAAGGGTAGTTTTATCTGGGCATTATATCCTTTAGATGAAGACCATACCCGTTTGGTTAGTCGCATCCGCTGGTCTTTTCATTGGGCAGAGCCTAGTTTACTATCTCTTGACCTATTTACAGAATTCACCGATTATCTTGCAGTCCGTGAAATTTTACAAGGTGTCAAAGGACGGGTAGAGAATCAAATAGAGCCCATGGCAAATCAAAACACCGAGGTTGTAATTTATGTGGTTACTGCTTTAATCTTCATCGTATCATTAGTCTCATTGTTAATCCGCGGGCTTACATGGAAGAGATGGCTAACAGGATTAGCAGCAGGGGTAGTTTGGCTTGTCACTTGGTTTGCACCAGTATCGATCTGGATCGGAGTTGGGCTGGAGATCCTTGTAGTATGGAAGCTGTTCTTTCCAAAAGATTTCTTTAAAAGAAGCAAAGTAGATAAGGCAGTCAATCCAGCGTAGTCCTGTTGCCCTGGGGATGTCTGGAAGTAAATTTAAAGGTGGTGGTGAGTTATATGGAACGTTATGAGATTATAATCAAGGGCCACATTGACCAACGACGGGAAGACTGGTTTGCAGGACTTGAAATAACCTTACTTTCCGGAGGGGAAAGCCGTCTTGCTGGGGAAGTGGCGGATCAAGCCGCTTTACATGGCATCTTAAACAGAATCAGAGATATGGGATTACAGTTGTCGTCGGTAAAACGGCAGGATTGATGTCTACAAAATGTGTAATAGCAAACCAAAATGAGGAATATTGGAGGGTAATAAATGAAATTGATTTCAACCATTATGGTTTCATTATCTAGTCTTTTGCTGCTATCTGTTTTAATTTGTGGTCTCTGGATAAAAACCAAGAAAGCCGCTCTAGCAATTCCTGAAGATGCGGTTAGCTTTCACGTCAATCTGGGTGTGGCCACGGTGGTTATAACCCTTTTGACCATAGGTATGCTCTTTTTCAAGTTTGTTCGTAATTGAAGCTATGATAAGTAGTGTTAATAATGAATTTAGCTGTCCTTAGGGACAGCTTTTTTTGGTTCATGACAATTCTTTTATTGGTAAGAAAATCTCTTACTTTTCATATATAATGGAGGGAAAAACGATTGCCTGTAAGAATATTATAAAAACGAGAATGGCAAAGGGGTTCGACAGATATGGTGGGCGTATTGCTTAGAACCAAAACTCATGTACCGAAGTCTCGTCCGGATTTAGTTAGGCGTACGAGGCTGTTAGATCGTCTTGATGAAGGACTATTAATGGATAAACCCTTTACCTTAATTTCAGCTCCCGCGGGATATGGGAAAACGACCTTGGTTACAAATTGGTTTGAGAGAATCCATCGTGCTAAGGCTTGGCTTTCACTAGATGAACATGACAATGATCCGGTGAGGTTTTTTTCTTACCTAATTGCCACTTTGCAAACAGTGGATTTAACCATGGGAAAAGAGTCCGCAAAGCTGTTATCGGAGTCCGGCATGATACCGGCACAAGCGCTAGTGGTAACACTGCTCAATGAGATACTGAAGGCCCCCAAGCCATTTATTCTTGTCTTAGATGATTTTCATGTGATAAAAAATGAATCGATTTTTCGAGCAGTCCAGGCAATCTTAGATCATCACCCACCGTTCCTACACCTATTAATGATAACCCGTGAAGATCCGGCGCTTTCCCTACCTCGTTTCCGGGTACGTAACCAAATGACAGAAATACGCATGGAAGATCTGCGCTTCGATTTGGTTGAGATGGGAGCTTTTTTTTCAACAGCTGCGGGTGTTAAGCTGAAGGATGAGGAGGTTGCGGCACTTGAAGTCCGCACGGAAGGCTGGGTTGCCGGCTTGCAATTAGCAGCGCTTTCCATCAAGGGATGGGCGTCAGAGCAAGTGAGCGAGTTCATTAAGGCTTTTAGCGGCAATCATCGTTATATTATCGACTACCTAATGGAAGAGGTTATTAACCGTACTACTCCGGAGATACGCGTTTTTCTAGCCCGCACGGCTGTCTTGGATCGATTTAATGCAGAATTGGGCGATGAATTGACGGGTGAGAGTAACTCTAAAAAGATTATCGCTCGGTTAGAACAGGCTAATCTCTTTCTGATCCCTTTGGACAGTGAGTGCCGATGGTACAGGTACCATCACCTGTTTGCTCAGTTTCTTCGGACTGAATTAACCAAGTCTGAGCAAATTCACGTTCAGCAACGAGCAGCACTGTGGTTTGCCGACAATGGCTTACCGGAAGAGGGGATCAAATATGCTCTGGCAGCAGGGGTTTTTGATTTCGCCGGGGATTTGTTAAAGACCCAAGCTCCTCGGGTATTTCAAAGGGGAGAAATGGTTACCCTCCTGGATTGGCTCAATTTGTTACCGGTTGAGCTGGTTGATGGTAGCGTAGAATTAGCGGGCTATAAGGCTTGGTCTTTATTTTTGCTGGGAAAAAGCGAAGAGGCAGTGCATTATTTACAAAGAACGGATGAAATCAAGGCGAAAAACAGTGATCCCTTGGCAGAAGGGAGATTATTAGCACTGCGGGGTTGGATCGCTAACTATCGCGAGGATCCCCGAACTAAGGAAATTGCATTGTTGGCAATAGAGAGACTGGGTGACCAAGATCCTTTCTTCCGAGAAGTTTCGCTCATGTCTCTAGGCCACGCGCAAAGAAAAAATGACTCGATGCCAGAGTCTACGGCGACTCTATATAAGGCTTATGACACGGCCCGTACTGCCGGGCACATGTTTACCAGCCTGGGTGCTTTGCTGGATATCACCATGAACTTAGTGATTCAAGGTCGACGCAGGGAGTCAATGGGCCTGTGTCATTATGCCTTAGAGCAATATGTTGACAGCCAGGGTAAACCTCTGTTAATGGCTGAACTATTATATATACCTTTAGGAATTCTCTTATATGAAGGCAATGACCTGAAGCAATCCCGGGATTACTTGGAACAAGGGATTAGAGCCAGCCACAGCATAGGATTAAACAGAATTTTAGGCGGTGATGCTGAGCAGACGCTAGCCCTTGTCTACTGGGCTTTAGGCGATTTCCAGTCGGCGTGGGATTTACTGGAGAAGGCTAAGGCTAATACGGATGCCAAAGCTTTCCCGATCATTTGGGATAGATACAAGGCCTTCGAGGCATATCTATTATTGAATCAAGGAGATTTGTCAGGAGCTCTGGCTTGGGTCGAGTCCTTAGGTCCAAAGCCAGTGGACAGCATTACCTCATTTAAAGAGATACCATATATGGTTATAGCCAGAACATTATACAGAGCCGGACGATATGATCAAGCTTGGGAGTTGTTGAAAAGACTCCGTCAGTTTGATCGAGAAAGAGAAAGATACGGCAGACTGGTTTACGTAAATATAGTTTCTGCTTTAGTTTTACAGGCTCTAGGCAGGCGAGAGGAAGCTATCAGATCCATGGAAGAAGCAGTGAATTTTGCCTCTGCAGAAGGATACGTACGTCCGTTTCTAAGTGAAGGATCAGAGGTTGGAGAATTACTGCTAGCCGTAAAGGCTTCTAATCCAGAATTCTTAAAAATGCTCCATCCTCCGTCAATTTCATCCTTACCTAATTCAGGGACGATCGAAACCTTAAGCTTGCGAGAATTGGAGGTTCTAAGTTTGGTAGCAGCGGGGCTCTCTAACGAAGAGATTGGGACGAAGTTGTTTATATCACTTGGCACGGTGAAGTGGCATGTCAGAAACATATTCGGCAAGTTGGATGTAGGGAATCGCACTCAGGCAGTGGTCCGGGCTCAACAGTTAGGATTTTTGAAAAAAAGTGGACCCTAACCGTTCAAAATATAAACAATTTTATATCTAGGAATTTGCATAACATCAAAACCTAGCACAACCAATTTGTTATTTTCTTGTAGTAAATCATTTAAAGCTTCTAATGGAATTCCATCTTCGTAAATAAGAACTTCTTCAATTTCTAAGGCATTCATACTTTGGATAATTGCTTGTTTAGAGACCCAATTCCCCATGCTTTGGGAAGTGGTATCAAGCCAATGTATCACCTTGGGAGTAAAATCCATTACATCCCGAACAGGGGTTTTTTGAGGATATGCAACACCATAAACCCCAGACGTCAGATTGCCAATGTCAGGGATAGTTACATAAAAACGAAGAGAATTAATTTCGGGATGATTTGTGATTAACCCAAAATCTCTATCAGTAAGTGTTGAAACATTGTTAGCTCCGAGGTCAACTATTTTCTCATCAAGGTTTCCCCATAACTCATTTTGTTTTTCAGCCGAATAAAACCCAAGGTCCGTAAACTGGTTTATTGTTCCGCCTGTACCGTCCAATGTAGCTTGTGTTGAATTTGGATAATAACTGAAGGCTCCTTTGTCAGGAAGGTAGTATCTCTCAAAAGTGGTTCTAACAAAGTTCTCAATTAATACCTTTGCCTCAGCTTTATCGTTCTGGGAAGCATTTTTCCATAAATATCTTGTCAGCATGGTTGTGCCTTTTCCCATTTTCAAGGACCATTCATGCCATTCATCTAAATCTTTTCCAGAAGGCATAGGTTCGGACATAACCTCAAGAGCGGTTTTGAATATCTCCCGTTTATATCGTAAAGGAAGTGATGTATAGATGTCATTGCCGCTTTTGTCAACGAATGTCTTGATAATTGAAGCTGTGTTGTTCAGATCTTTTTTCAATAATTGGCCGCTTGATCTTGATCTTGGTCCCCAAAAGCCCATCTGAGGGTCTTGATTGGTATAAAACCATTGGAGCAGTGCTTGTTTCCATTCGAGAGAAAAATTATATAAATTGTGTTTTCCAATAACACCTTCCCCGTTGTAATAACTCAATAAGCTTCTTGCAAACACAAACGTGGTTTGTGGAAAATTGGAAGCAATCCACCCAACATTGGATACATCGTCAAGAAAGGTTTTCAATTTATCGGGAGTGTTAATTTCATCCAAATACTTCAGAGGATACTTCAAGTGTAATGGCCGTCCGGTTTCTTCGGCCAAGGCATTGAGATGAGATAAGATATTTTCTGTAGGTTCGTTATAAGTGCAATATGGATAAGAATCGTCCATAAACGCTCCTGTCCTAAAATTTTGAAGATTTAAATAGAAATCCAATTCAGCTTCCTTGTTTATAAACTTCGGCACTTTAATAAGTCCTTCTCTTGTTTTTAATTGCTCGTGCAGTTTATCCAGCCGTGTCAGTGCCATGAAGTAATGGCCGTGATCAAGCCAGTACACCATTCCCATCATCTTGAACTCAAAATCCGCCATAAAATAGCCTTCTTCCTGAAGTTCTTTGTTCAGACGGAACAAATCTCTTATTTGTGTTTGTGCATGAAGTGTAGTAAGAAATACTGCACTAATTATAATTGAAATAAACATCATAACGGCCAGGATTCCTTTTTTATGTTTCATTTTTTAACCTCCCGCAATAAATTTAATTTGTTCCTGGAAACAGCTCAAATAGAATTGAAATAAATAACTCCCTCACCTTTAATAATAAAGATGAGGGAGTTATTGCACATCATACCCCAGACATGGTTTTTCTCTATCTTAAGTCACTAATTTTAGAGCAATTAACGCCAGTTGGGTCCGGTCCCTTGCCCCGAGTTTGGCCAATAGATTGCTTACATGGTTCTTCACTGTCCCTTCGACTATAAACAGCTCAGCAGAAATCTCACTATTAGAAAAACCCTTGCCGATCAATTTTAAAACTTTCTTTTCTTGGTTAGTAAGTTGAGTGGTATTCCTATCCCGGTCTGATATCTTGGCGAGAATTTTTTGGGTCACATCAGGATGCAGACAAACTCCACCTGCATGAACAACTCGGATGATTTTGCATAGTTCCTCAGGCTGCATGTCTTTAAGCAAAAAACCTTTGGCGCCGTTCTGTAATCCTTCGATTATCAGCAGGTCCTCATTAAAAGTTGTCAAAATCAGCACCCTGGTGTCAGGAAAAAGACGGGTGATTTCTCCTGTAGCCTCAATACCGTTCATCACCGGCATACGCGCATCCATCAGTACTATATCGGGAATGTTTTGTTCACAGAACTTTAAGGCCTCATGACCATTGTGACAAATTCCCGCTACTCTAAAATCCTCTTCAAGTTGCAGAATCGTATTCAAGCCTTCGCAGACAATGGGCTGGTCATCAACAATTAGAATTGTTATTTTGTTCATTTCTTACCCTCCGTCTGTCTAAATGTCCGCTAATTTTAAAACCTTTTTCCTTCTGTGACAGAAAAGAAATATCACCACCAAGTTGTGAGATTCTTTCCTTCATACCATTTAAGCCGTTTCCCCTTTGAAGGTTATTTGTTCCCACTCCATTATCATAATAAGAAAAAGTTACAGAATCTTGATTCCCTGAGATAGTAATCTTCACATGGTCAGCATTAGCATGACGCAGTGTATTGGTGATGGCTTCCTGAAATATCCGATACAAGTTGAAATTTTCCTTACTTGTTAAAAACAACTCCTGGGGCTTTATGTCAATATCTATCTGCAAGCCAGTTAAAGACTGTGCTTCAAAAGCCATTTCATTAAGATGGGAACATAAATCAAAGTCAAAATAGGATTCCCTTTTTTCTGAAACCAGTTCCCTAACAGAGTTAAGAGCTATCCGAGATACTTGAAGGGCTTTGTCCCAGTGAGTCATAGAGGCCTCTAAATTATGGTTCATAAGCTTTTTTCCTGCTTGGAGGGTTAATATCAAGCCGGTGAGATTATGACCCAGACTATCGTGGATTTCGCTGGCAATTCGTCGTCGTTCAGCCTGGGAGGCTAACTTTTCACTTAAGGCAATGCTTTCGTTTAGTAGAAGATTTACGTATTCAAGTTCCTTTGACAGTTTTTCATAGGCAAGTCTTTGTTCCCTCTGTCTTCTTTCACTTAGAACCAGAATAAAGGCAAATCCATACAGCAGTATTTCGGCAATTCCTAGAAATTGCATCTGACCAGTTTCTTTAAACTCAAACAGTGCATGAGAGCCTACACTGGCTGTTGCGGCAAAAACAGCGTAAATCATGAAGGAAGGCTTTGGTAATATAGCTGTCCCTTCTATGAGGTAAATCATAAAAAGTTTATCGAAGCCAGCACTTTCAGGGAACAGAGAAATAAGAAAAGCGAAGATTAAATCTAATAATAGAGTAATCACGTTCACTTTTGCATTTTTATATCTGTAATAACTTCGCCACATGCCACTGGCTAAAATAACAAGTACAACTGCTATAAGCGGTAAGCTGAGGGGAGTTTTCTGAAATACCCTAATCCCGAACCAGGAATACAAAACAATTTTTGTGCCGGTTAACCAGATAAACATAACTCTACCTCAAAGATAGTTTTTTGCCCTACAACTCAAATCTCTTCTACTTCGAGGATCTGAATTCCTTTATTTATTCATAGGTTATGAAATGTACAAAAGTAATTTCACACAGTAGTCGTAAATTACGATATTCGTTGAAATAAGACAGGTTTATTATTTAATAAACCTTGAAACTATGCTCTTTTCGACACGCTTTACTTCTTCAACATGAGATAATTATCCCGATCTCAATTGAAGGAGTGTAGTATTCGATGAACGTAAAGATAGTTGCATCAATCTTGATTTTATGCACTGGTATTATTGTCTGTAAACCAGCTTTAGCGGCTGACGATAATCTAAATTCAGCTACCAACTCACCACAAATAGTAAGTATTAATAGGCTTTCAGGAAATACAAAATATGAGACTGCTAGGGTTATCTCTGAATATTATGCCAGCGGAAAGGTTAAGAACGTCATTCTTTCAACAGGAAATGAATTTGCCGATGCTTTATCGGCAAGCGTTCTAGCCCACGAAAAAGAAGCACCTATTTTATTAGTCGATTTTTCTGCTGATCGATCTAACGATGCTTTTGATTATATCCTTCAACATCTTGATTCTAATGGAACAGTGTATATCATTGGCGGTGCTGGAATCATAGGCGAAGAATTCGAGACTAAACTCTATGCCCTTGGGATCCAAAATGTGGTTAGAATTGCTGGTATGGATCGGTATGAAACCTCTTATAAGGTAGCCAGTTCACTTAATGATGTACCGACAACCACCGTTGTGATATCTTCAGGAGAACATTACCCGGATGCTTTGAGTATTTCAGGTTTTGCGGCTAATAAAGGCTGGCCTATTCTGTTATCTCCTCACGACGCACTCCCTCAAGATATAAAAACCTACTTGCAGGAAAAAAAGCCATCTAAAGTATATATTACGGGAGGTTCAGGAGCGATCTCAGATGATGTAGCGGCCGAAATTAACGGTTTGTTGCCAGAAGCCAGTGTCGAGCGCTTGACGGGACTATCTCGATTTGATACAAATGCCCTGATTACCGAAACCTTTGCACCGAAGCCTTCAACAGTCTATCTAGCCTCAGGCTACGGCTTTGCGGATGCACTGGCAGGAAGTACTTTGGCAGCAAAAAATGGAGATCCAATCATCTTTATAGACCCTTCTAGCTCTACCCTGCCAAAATCGGCAGCCAGTTACTTTGGTAAACTTTATGAAAATAATATGCGTCCAAAGGTAGTTTCATTGGGAGGTAGTGTAGTTGTTTCGAATGAGATCATGAAAAATACCAATGACTTGATTTTAGGAACAGTGAAAGAAACTAGTATTTATTCAATAGATGACTCATCTGTAACGGTTACTCAAAATGAGAACTATTCTTTACCAAAAACAGTTCCGGTAAAGCTTTATAACAGTGAAATTATGGAACTGCCTGTTAAGTGGGATCCCACGTTCGTGGATACAAGCATCCTAGGGGAACGTGTTTATAATGGAGTAGTAGACGGATATGCTAAACTGGTCAAACTTAATTTTATAATTAAAGAACCTGAACCAATCCTAATTGCTCAATATTCTACACACTTTGACTCAAACCAAGTCAAGCGTACGGAGAATATTCGCCTTGCGGCAAAAGCTCTTGATGGAAAGCTATTGCAACCCCAAGAACAGTTCTCCTTTAACGACAGTGTTGGGCAACGAACGGCAGAAGCAGGTTATCAAGAGGCGATGATCATCGAAGGAAACACCTTCGTTCCGGGACTCGGGGGAGGAGTTTGTCAAGTCTCCTCCAATCTCTATAATGCAGTCGCTCTAGCCAACTTAGAGATTATCGAACGACATCCGCATTCCCTGCTTGTCAATTATGTTCCCCCGGGTCAAGATGCGACTGTGGCCTTTCCAGTACTTGACTTCAAATTTAGAAATAGTACCAATAAATATCTATTAATCCGAAGTTTCGTAGAAGGAAACACCTTAACCTTTAAGCTATATGAAAAAATAAAGTATTAAAACCCCATAATCCCTCGGTTTCACATTTTTCCCAGGTCATGTCGGACATACTATAGCATGAGTCTATGTAGATAAGACAGGATAAATGGGGGAATAGTCAATGAGTTTGACCTATGATGAGATTTTTAGCAGATTAGTCAAAGCATCATATAAGGGTAATGTGGAGCAGGAAATTGAAGAGATTGAGGCCAGTGGAAATGAAACTACAAAAGAATATATTCACTATGCTCTGGGGAATGGTGATCAAGAGAAGGTAGTTTTTCAAATCAATAATTGTGAAGGGGTTTGTTTAGGTGAAAGCCATAACTGTGAAGCGGCCTGCCTTTTTGATGCCATCGTCCGGGACATGGAAGGAAAAGTAGTGATCCAAGACCGAAACTGTACTCATTGTGGGCAGTGTATCAATACCTGTTCTTATAACTCCTTGATTGATAGGAAAGAATTTATCCCTTTAATTGACCTCCTAAAGAAAAAAGAGGTTGCCGTTTATGCAATCGTAGCCCCAGCGATTATTGGACAGTTTGGAGACGTTACAATGGGGCAACTACGAGCGGCTTTCAAACATTTAGGCTTCTATGGGATGGTGGAGGTTGCTTTATTTGCTGATATCCTAAGCCTAAAAGAAGCCCTTGAATTTGATCATGCAGTGAACACTGAGGAAGATTTTGTTTTAACAAGTTGTTGCTGTCCCATATGGGTAGGCATGGTAAAACGAGTTTATCATAAATTAACTCCGCACATTCTACCGTCAGTATCTCCCATGGTTGCCTGTGGTCGAGGGATTAAACGACTTCATCCTGACGCAAAAGTGGTTTTTATTGGTCCTTGTATTGCTAAGAAGGCCGAGGCTAAAGAAAAAGATATCCGAGACGCTGTCGATGCTGTCTTAACCTTTGAGGAAGTTAAGCGAATTTTTGAGGCTACCGGCATTAATCCAGCAGATATGGAGGATATTCCTAGTGGTCATTCTTCGGCAGGAGGACGCATTTATGCCCGTACCGGGGGTGTCAGCAAAGCTATCTCCGACACCTTGGACCAACTCAGACCGGATAAGCCAATTAAAATCAAAGCGGTTCAAGCTGATGGAATTCAAGAGTTAAAAGAACTCCTGCGCACGATTACCAACGGAGACATCCGGGCGAATTTTTACGAGGGAATGGGCTGTGTTGGTGGGTGTGTTGGCGGTCCCAAAGCACTCCTTAATACTGAATTAGGAACCATACATGTTAATACCTATGGTCTCTCTGCCGAGGCTCATACTCCTTTAAATAACCCCTATATATTAGAACTGCTTAAACGTCTCGATATAAAGGATGTCAATAGCCTGCTCGAAGGTGAATCGGCTAAAATATTTCAACGGGATTTCAAAAATTAGATGCTTTTTTGGGGTTGTTGATCATTCTATAGTACTTATTAAGCTCTTCATCGAGATCCTGACTTAATTTAAGAACAAAGGGGTCTTGTGTACTTCTGCCCTGTCTGACCGAGTGGATCAATGCCTCCCGGAGATCTTCAATTGTCACAAGTTGGGCTTTTAACTCAAGGTTATAATCTGTCACAATTCTTCCCCTCCTTTAGTTAAGAATAGCAAATGTAAGGTATAAGAAGTGTGATTGAAGTCTCTTTTTGTAAGTGATAATTAACTGGTAGATATGGGATATATTACAGGATTTCCTTTCAAATAGTTTTTGCTTCTTAGACAAAAGCTAAAGATATATTGAAAGGAGATTTTAGACTATGAAGCTATTAGATAATCTTAATCAAGTTGTTAGACTTCTCAGTATCGGAAAAATGAAAGACTCTATACCCATCGGTTTCTTGGGTGGTTTAGCAGGGACAATTTTTATGGATTTGAGCAATATAATGTTCAAAAAGATGGGATTAAGTGAAAAAACCTATGCTCAATATGCAGGATCAGTCGTAATGAAGCCCTTTAGATTATTTTTCGGGGCTAACAAGTTGTTAGGACAGATCCTACATCTTGTGACGGGTTCGATCATTGGTATACCTTTATTGGCTATTTTAAAAAAGACCGGAAAGGACAACTATCTTTTCAAAGGGGCCGTCTTTGGAACCTTTACCTGGGAACTTCTTTACTCTTTTGGCTTGAGATACAAGGTGTTTAGAGCAGAAGCTCATACGACAGGGACGCATTTCACTACATTAATTGATAATCTCATTTACGGCTTTGTTTCGTCGGCAACCATGGTATTTCTAGCAGATGACTCTGTTTTTCCTAAAAGTCCTGTAAAGCGAGCAGAGAATACCTTAGAAAGTGAAATCATAGAAGTGAGGGATAGTTCAAGTGAGTCTACTTATGAATATCAACCTGAAGTAAGGTTTCATTAAGTTTATCATAATCTATTAATCTATTCCGATTTCCATATGCTTAAAACATTATGAGCGATGCCTCTCCAAGCTAAGAGGTATCGCTCATGTTATTTAGAGCTAACCGATTTTCGGCCAATCTTGGACCCCTGTATCCTCTATGATCCCTAGGGTAACATCTGTTACATCTTTTAAAGTCAACAACTGATCCCGAATGTTTGATTTGATATTATCCGCCTGGGCCAAGGTTAAACCGGGACGCAGCTCAACATAGCTTTCGACATGATAAAAACGTCCCTCTTGAAGAATACGCATTTTATTAATGTCTGTTACTTCAGGTACGGATAAAATAACTTGGGAAATCTTGTCTTCAACTTCCTTAGGAGCGGATACGCCTATAAGACCGACCATGTTGTCATACCCCACACGAAAGGCGACTCCCCCCATTAGGAATCCGATGATAATGGCCGCAATACCATCGAACACCTTGATCGGAGTAAAACGAGTTATAAGAATTGCTCCAAGAGCTAGTATTGCTCCGGATGTAGCAACAAGGTCTTCGTAAAAGACTAGGCGAGTTGCAGGGGAGGCCCGGTTGACATTTTTTAGAGCCATAGGGATTAGGCTCAGACCATTTCCTTTTGCTCCAGTTTCTCGTAAAATCTCGCGCATAGCCTTTGACAAGACGTATCCGTCGATAGTCATGGACGTGCCTAGGCTAAAAATAATCAACCACAGGCTTTCAATCGATACGGGATGTCGTATTAACTGAATACCTTCTCGAACCGTTTCATAGGCCATTAGGGTAATAACAATCACTGCCCCCATGCAGAATACATTGATCAGACGTCCAAAGCCGGTTGGAAAGCGAGGAGTGGGCTTTCGTTCGGCAAGAATACTGCCAATAAAAACAAATAATTGGTTGACAGCATCGGCCCCGGAGTGCATTGCTTCTGCAAACATAGCACCACTGCCGCTTAAGAAGGCGGCGAATCCTTTGAAAATTACTAGAAAGATATTTCCAAGTACCGCGTAAAAGGATGAAGCGTTTCCTTTTCTTATAAGTTCCCAAGTCTTATTCATCTAATCCACACCATTCAATGCTTTTCGATTAGCTTCCCATAAATTTGGAAGTTTATTCTTTAATTGGGTACAGAGAAGAATAAGGAAACATACTTTATAATAATTCGATTGACTGAAAGCGGTGATCAGAATGAAATTATATTTAGCTTTAGGTGATTCTATAACTGCAGGATATGGTGTAGCAAGCCCTTTTTCCTTTCCGACGATCTACGCCAATTTTCTAAGCAGGTATCAACCAGATTTAAGACTGCTTAATTTAGGCGTAAACGGTCTTACAACCAGTGGTTTGCTTAATCAATTAAAAACAAATCGCAGACTAAGAGAATCAGTGACTCAGGCTTGCTTAATCACGATAACCATAGGTTCTAATGATTTGCTCCGTCTTATTGGAAATCTGAATCAACCCATAAAAACATTCCATTTACCCATTATCCAAGAAACTATGACTAGAACCCTTATGCAAATTGGACACGAAATTAGGCTTCTTAATCCAAGGGCTACCATCAAAGTAGCAACTCTCTATAATCCCTTACCAGCTGGACCCTATGTCCGTTACTCTGCACAGGTCCAAGGAATTATTGACCATGCTAATGCTTTGATTTGCAAGTGGGCCAATCATCATGGATTTGTTGTTGTGAATTTGGACCGTGAGTTTAAGGGGAAAGAGTCATTGTTTATCGGACAGGATTATGCACATCCTAGCGCTGCTGGTTATCAGATGATTGCTAAAGCATTTGCTCGTTACTAGAAGTATTAATAACACAATAGTGCTTACTTCTTTTTTTAAAAAACGAAAGTATAAGTATAACGTCATTGTTATGGAAGCAATTCGAGTGATGTGTCATCCTGAAGGGGGAACGACTGAAGGATCTAGATCCATCGTTAACGCTCTAGATGAAAGAATAATCTTTCGTTTATCTTGATGCGGGTAATGCATGGAAATTCTAAGCACAGCGAAGAATCTTATTTACTCCAGTTTTCCAGATATAGATTCTTCACTGCGTTCAGAATAACAAGCCATTTCGCTTCATAACGTCTTTTAATATTACAATAATTACAGTGAAGGATCTTTATAGTGTTTTATCGAACGATAAAAATAGAAACTCGCCGAGCCAAAGAGGAGAGTACCGACCAGTAAGGCTAGCAAAAAGCGACTGGGGTTTTCAGCAAGCTGCCAAAAGTCGTGCCCTAGCCAAGATTCCCATATAACCATAGGGATTTTACCGATCAGCGAGGCGACTAGGAATGATGGGTAGGTCATTAGAGATAAACCAGCAGCATAATTGACGGCAGCAGAGGGAAGTATTGGAATAAGCCGCGAGATAAGGATAATAGAAAAGCTGTTTCCTTCAATAAGCTGTGCCCATTTTCCCAATTTCTCTATCTTTGGTTGAGCCCATTCTTGTCCTAAGCTACGGGCTAGCCAAAATCCAACTGAGGAACCTATTAAACTTCCAGCAAGGGATAGGAGAAAGCCCCAGAACCAACCAAAAATGAGTGTGTTAACCCCGGCAATAAGGGCAAAGGGTACGACTGGGAATAGGGCTAGTAGGGTAATGATAAACAGAACAACTAGACTGCTAATCCACCCCCACTGTGTGACAAATGCTTGGAGCTCAGAGGGGTTCTGGAGTTTGGGATACAGATAAATTACAAAAGCCAGGGAGACCAGGAATGTAACGATCGAAAAGTATTTTTTGGTCAAGGGGTCACCTTCCTTAAGAAACGGCATGCCATATCATTGCATGCCGTTCTTCTATTGCCCTGAAAATAAGCTTAGGTTAATGTCATCCTTGTTGATGTCATCCTGAGCGATAGCGAAGGATCTAGATCCTTCAGTAGGGGAATATAACTACTGGGGCTTTGTTCCCTTCGTCTTTAGTTGGACCTGTTTTCCGTGTTTGGTAAGGTGTAGAGAGTTATAGCGTTCTGAGGGTGGAAGATGACGATGAAATTTGAAGCGAAATTCCTGGATGGAAGCCATTTTATCGGCAAACATAACCAGAAAGGCTTCTCGGCTTCGGGGTAAACGGAGGGTGAGAGGCCACATATGACTCAAGATAATGTCTTTTTCTTTTTCACTCAGGTCAAAACAACGTTCCGCATTTTGACAGGCAATACGAGGATGCCGGAAACCATGCCAGCGAGATCCATCCGGCCGAAGCTTATGCCAGTCATAGAGGAAGAAGTCATGGAGGAGGGCCCCCCGTGTGACTGCACGGGTATCCAAATTTACTCTTTTTTCCAGACGTATAGACCAGTTATAGGCTATCTGGGCAACCCGGAGAGAGTGTTCCAGAGTCGTAAAGGGGCGATGATGGGTATATAAAGCCAATTGTTGATATTCTTCATGGTTTAAAATATCCTCAACGTGCTCAGGTAAATTCAATGGTTTCACCTTCCTAGTCAAGTGAGTGGGAGTCAGTTTCGTCAGACGAACTATAGAACTTTTTACGTTGGAGTTTTAAGAAATCTTCTAGTGCTTCTAGCTTGGTATTAAGTAAGGCCATTGTCTCATTCACAGTATGGCGCATTTTGGGATAGGTATGCAGGAGGCGATAAAAGGGAGAACATTCTAGATGGAAGGAGGGAAGTTCTAATCGTTCATAGCGTTCTTGGAATACGCACACGAAGTGCTCTAAACGACGAAGTAATAGGCTGGAGTGAATAAGATCCCAAATGACATATATGGACAACACTATAGCTAAAACGGAACGGAGGGTCATGGGGATCTGCTGCATTTGGGTTTGAACCATGGGATGGATGATACGAAAAAAACCAAGGCCTAAAACTCCCCAGAGTAAGCTAAAGGGAAGTGAGATTCGACCGTGAAGATTGAAGGGAATTGAATGATAGTCCCAAAGCTGTAAGCGAAAAAAACGTTCGAAGAACCAACCTGCTACATACTCTAAAGAGGTGCTTAAAAAGACAAACCAGAGGAACTGCCATACCCAGGTGGTGTTACTAATTAGACCAGAAGACCAAAGTACCATTGTTGCGAATAATCCATAAATCGGGAGAAAGGGGCCGGTTAAAAAACCCGGGTTGACTATTCTGCGTTGGAGGCTGGAACGATATATGGTTTCCATGATCCAGCCTGCAAAAGCGTAAATAGAAAAAGTGAGTATGAAGTTTGTCAGCATTGTCACCCTTTCAGTCCTTTTCAAATTTCATATAGTTAAGACCATTATACTATACTATGCTTTACTCTAAAAGCGCATTAGGGTACATAGATCGGGCCGACGAAATCATTCATTGGAGGCTATCGTTTTTGAAGCATTTGATGTTCTTAGATTTATGCGACCACTAGATTTTTATTGATAGTTCAAATGTAAGATATCCTCCACAAAATAATCAACGCCTTTGGCAGGGCTAGGGAGTTTTACTCCTATAGTAGCCAACAAAGCCATTACAAAAGCAATTGATAAGAAAATCGAAAAGACAATTAATTCTCGCCAATGTTTATTTCTAATTAGACTTGGGACTTCAAAGAGGATAACCCCTATAAAAGCACTCACTAACAAAAAAACCATGCTGACTGTTCCTTTCGATAAAAACTTGCTCCAATGATTTCACTTTGGTAATTTACGTAGTTTAGCGACAAGTAAAGATAGTAGAGGAAGGATAAAATAAAACCATACAGTGAAAATGGGCGTAATATACCTCGTTGAATATCTTAATTGCATACTGGATTCGTAGGATATGAGGGATAACGTGATAGCAAAAATGCCGATGGGTAGAACAAGTGGTTTATAGGAGCGGAGTTTTGTGATCTGAGCTATCCCCAATACCACAGCATAGTATAAGACACTAGTGATAATAAACAGTAAAAGTATTTGGGCCATAGCCACTAGAACTTCAAGCCGAGTAATTACTTTACCAATATCGATCAAACGTACTGATTCTAATGAAGGTGATGTAACAATTGCACTAAGGGGTCCGAGAGCTGCTATATTTCGGATTGTAGCGGTTAACAGTCCAAGCCCTCCTATAAGCATTCCTAACAGAACGGATTTCTTAGTTTGTTTCGGCTTGTTCATATAGGGAATTACCATAAGAAAAACTAGCACTTCACTAAATGAGACGTGCATTATGATATGAGTACTTTGAATTAATTCTCCTATGGGAACTTCGAAAATCGGCAAAAAATACGTATATTTCATATCCTTGATCAAAAGAGCAAAGGTTATAAGAATAACGAGCGATGTTACTATGATAGCTATAAAACAAATTCTAGCAATGACCTCGATCCCCTGGCGTACAGCATATGCACAGAGCAACGAAAACATGATCATTATAAGAATGATTGGGGTTTCTGGCATCAGGTATGTTAGAACAAAATCGCCGATAAACCATAGATATACGGATAGGGATGATATAAATAGATAGAGATATTGTATGGAAACAAGCTTGCCAAGAAAGGGTCCAAATATAAGATCATTGATCTGCATTAAGGTTTTGCCCGGAAATCTATTAGCGAGCGCAATATAAACTAGAGCAAATAGTAACCCAATAAATAAGGCGGCTAGTACAGCCAGCCAGGTATCCTGCCTCGAAATTGCATAGGCGAAGGACAATGACAAAAGCCCCCCCTGCAAGAAAGAACCAACTAATAACATTAATTGGGAGCTAGATATTTCACCTTTTTCAAGCTTCATGAACGCTATTGCTCCTTGTCTAATACAACTGGCTGCCCTAAGGAGCCCGATCTACGTAATTTAGCCTCAACAATGATCTCTACATCAAGATCGGGAAAGATTTCATCCCAGTCGTCTTTTAACTCTTGCCACTCCTTGGGATGTCTTTGATGAATAATATCTCCAAAACCAAAAATATCGGCATTAAGTTTTTGGGCCTTGCGTAGAGCAGCCTGGATTTCAGCCTTTATAGCCTCAGCTTGTAACTCTTCTAACTCTGCGACTGCATTAGGGGATACCAGGTCGATTGGACAGCATTGACTAGCGATGTTTCCATCTTCTTTAATTTCGATTTTTATGTAGGGTTGACCATCAATGATTTCTGAGGAGATTTTGCCTTGGGCACGGATAATTTCTAAACTTACTATAGTGTCCCGACAATTGACATCAATAATTCCGCTCTTTATCCTATCAATAACCCACAATAGGCCGCGTGTTTCCACTTTGTTCAGTTGACCGATCAATTTATCTTCTTTAAAAACCGCTGTACCTTTCACTGACAACTCCCTTTCGTTCCCTTTTCCTAGGACTTCTATAATAGGAGCGATAGGAGCAGTCGTGTCACTCATTAGACGAGTGGCAAACTGATTCAATCTTACTATGCTTGTCGTTGAATTTGCTGCTTGGGCATCCATTAGTTCAGCAATTTTCATTGAAGGAACTTTCTCTAACCTTGGTTTGACATCAAATATATCGCTTGCCCTATCGTCCGCGACTAGGACAAAGACCTCTAGGCGAGTTTCTTGGTCCCGAAGAAAAAAATCAAGATGTTCTTGAACCCCTTGTTCAGCTAACGAACTGCCAAAGATAATAAGTTGATTATGGGGAAAGTATAACTTGCGGCTAACTTTATGAGTAAAATCTCTGGTTGTAGAAAACACGGTCTCACCTGAGTTTCTGACATTCCAATAGGCTCCAGCACCTCCGCTGCCCCCAGCACCGCTTTCCTCGGGAGTACTCGCTTTTAGTTCTGAGGTTTTGATAATCTGTGTTGTCATTTCTAATTGATCGCTATCTTCCATCTTATCTAAACCAACCCCCAAGACTATGGCTAAGCTTGGCAGCTCACGACGATTCCAACACCCCGTCGTGCCTAAGGTGAGAAGGATAAAAATCAGTAGTGTGGTGACTAGTTTGTTAAGGTGTTTCATGAATAATCCCCCTCTCAAATTAGTTTGAGGATGCATCTTCTTCCGAGGGAGGCCCAGGTTTCAAACGAAATTCCTGGCGTTTTGGATCATGCCAGCCAATTGTTCTAGGCCGGGTTATCATGGCCCAAAGCGGTGCTCTAATAAAGGTATCTTTCAAGTCAGGAACACTTAATGGAGCAAGTGGGGACAGATAAGGTGTCCCAAATGATCGTAAAGACGCCAGATGAATGGAGACTCCTATTAGACCGACCATAATTCCAAATCCACCTGAAAATCCTGCTAAAACCGTAAATATAGCTCGCAATATTCCGCCTGAATCTGTTTGCGCAGGAACCACGAAACTAGCGATGGCGGTCAAGGCAACCACAATAACCATAGGCGCTCCAATGAGTCCGGCGCTAACTGCAGATTCACCAATGACTAAGGCTCCTACAATGCTGACAGCTTGTCCGACAGGCCTAGGTAATCTTACCCCAGCCTCTCTTAGGATCTCAAAAATTACCCCCATCCCCAGTGCTTCCACTAAGACAGGAAAAGGGACCCCTTCCTGAGCGGCTGACATACTAAATAACAGTGCGGTCGGTATTAATTCCTGATGATACGTCGTTAAGGCTACATAGGTTGCCGGGGCCAAAATACTAAGCATATAGGCTAAATATCTAAACATCCGAATTATGCTTGCAAAGTAAGGGCGAGAATAATAATCTTCAGAACTCTGAAAGCTCTCGATGAATACCATTGGAACCGTGAGTACAAACGGAGTTCCATCTACCAGAATAGCTGCCCGTCCTTCAAGGATTTTGGCAGCTGCCAGATCGGGTTTTTCTGTATTGGCGATGGTAGAAAATATGGAAAAGGGTGCATCCTCAATATATTGTTCAACAATACCTGACTCAAGGATTGAGTCAGTTTTGATATCCTTTAACCTACGCTTAATTTCTTCAATAAGTAAGGGATTAGCAATGTCTTTAATATAGGCAATACAGACAGTTGTCTTAGTTCGCTCACCGATTTTCATGGATTCAAAGACTAAATCAGAACTTTTAATTTTTCGCCTTATTAAGGTTGTATTGGTCAGCAAGTTTTCTATGAAGCCTTCGCGCGGTCCACGAACGACGGATTCGGTTTTAGGATCTGTGATGCTGCGGGACTTCCAGTCGGAGGTCATGATGACCAAAGCTTCAGGGCTGCCATCGACCAATAAAATCGTCTCGCCAGACAGATAACCCTCGACTATGTCTTGAATCAACGTTCTCTTCTTTATCTCTGCGACGGAAAGCATGGTCATAGTGATCATTTCAATAACACTATGGTTTGAAGCTGGATTACTATTAGGAACTGACTCAAATAATAATGGCTTTAAGATACTTTCGTTAATCATCGTCTGATCTGTCATCCCGTTAAGATAGACCAATGCAGCATTGGTTTGCCTATGCTCGCCGAAGGTAAATTTCCGAATCACAAGATCAAAATTGTTTCCTATAAATCCATTTAGAATTTCTAGGTTTGTTGTAAGATTTTGGGTAAGACTGGTAGGGGTTTTTTCGTCCTGAGAAGGTGCTTGATTTTTTTGATTTGTTGCATAGTATTGGTTAACTAGTTTCAAATACTTCAATTTACTGGTTAAATAACGAAGCATTACCCCCATCCCTTTCCTAAGCTCTTCTGGTTAATATGACCAATGTCGTTAGAAGTTATTTACGGTTGTAGAGAATAACTGTTGTCGAAAGTATAATTCCTAATACGACGCTAACATTGAGACCTTTGTAGAGGGTCTTATAGTGGGTTGAAAATTGGAAAAAGCGCAGATTATTGAAAATAGTTCAATAACCTGCGCTTTTTCAAGGTATAAAGACATCTAAGCCTTTACGTGGAACATGTGGGTAAACCGTAGGGGGAAATCATTAATTGCCCCTACGGTTGTGCTTAATAGCGGGGATTGGTTGTGATGTCAGGAAAGAAAAGGAAAAGCCACTAACAAGCAGATAACTTCAGAGAGTTCGATAAAAGCTCCGTATAGATCCCCAGTCAATCCTCCCAATAAGGCGGAAATTCTGTAGGCCATTAAGGTGATGATCAAGGCTGTTACTCCACAGGCCAGCGGCCCGGCTAGGCCGACAAGGAAAAAGGAAAGTCCGCCAATGACTCCACCGCTAAGAAGAAAGGGGAGCCATTGGGAGGATTCATGAAATCCTTTGCCGAGCCCTTGGGAGCGAGCATAGGGAAAACCGATAACTCCAATTTGAAAGACCCAGCGCGAGAGCATGGGCATCACAATAAGGAAGGCTAACGTTGAAGGGGTTAGACTAGCTAGTAATGTGAATTTCAGGAGTAGTAAGCCGACGAGAGCCATGGAGGCGTGGGCTCCAACACGACTGTCCTTCATTATTTCCAGGATCCTCTCTGGGCTACGAGCGGATAATAAACCATCCATACTATCCATAAACCCATCCAGATGGATCCCTCCTGTAAGCATTAATTCTGCTCCCAACAGGAGGGCACCTAGAATTAAAGGGGGGTAATAAGGAATTAAGACTTTAGCCAAAAGCCAGAGGAGCAGGCCAATAACAAGGCCCACGAGGGGGTAAAAACGATAACTCCTGGTAAATTCCTCTGCCGTAACATCTTTAGGAATTGGCAAAGGAATTCGCGTGAAAAAGGTTAGAGCAATAAGAAATCCACGCATCATAGTTCACTCTCAAAGAGGGAATTGAGCAATTTCACGCCGGAAGGCTTTAGATCTATAGGGTATCCTGCCACGACCATATAGACAGAATCAGCTTGGCGTGCCAGAATCTGATTACTTCGTCCGGCTAAATCTCGATAGGCACGGGCTAGAAGATTTTCAGGGACGATACCTTGACCTACTTCATTAGTGACAAAAATGACCTTAGGCTTAATTTCTTGGGCAAGTTGGGCAATCTCTTTCACCTTAGCTAATATTTCAGGTTCTACATAGTTATACATATAAGAAGAAAGTTGACGGTCGGAGGATGCAGCTGGATCCGCTGGGTTCGACTGTTCAGCATATCTTGCTTCTCCAGCTAAGAGAAGATTAGTAAGCCAGAGGGTGACACAATCCAGGAGGATAACTCCCTCCTCGTCTTTAAGCTGAGTTAAAGTATCATGAATGTTCAAGGGTTCCTCGATGAGCCGCCAAGAAGAGGGACGCTGTTCTTGGTGTTTTTTTACACGTATAGCCATTTCCCCGTCCCAGATTTGTGCGGTAGCAATATAGATAACCGGACGTTTAGCGTGGGCGGCAAGACGTTCGGCAAAGGTACTTTTGCCACTACGGGCACCACCAGTAATAAGTGTGAATTGTGACATAACGTTCTTCGACTCCCCTTGTGTAGTGAGTGAAATCGTTCAACTAAAGGTAAAGGATGGCGTTGAACGAGCTCACTAAGTTATTCGGATTTTTCACTGACACCAGCATCAGCGAAAGTGGCCATTTCCTCAAGAATGTGCAGAGCGGATTCAACAATGTAAAAGGTTATGGCTGCTCCGGTTCCTTCGCCAAGTCGCATATCCAAGTTAAGTATAGGATCAAGACCTAAACCTGCTAGGGCATTGCGATGACCAATTTCGACGGAGCCATGAGAAGGAATCATATAGGCCACGCTTTTTGGGGCAAGTTTCGCTGCGATGAGTGCGCCGGCAGTTGAGATAAACCCATCAATGACAAAGGGAACATGACTGGCAGCAGCTTGGAGGATTGAACCGGCGATTGCTGCGATTTCGAGGCCTCCTACCTTGGATAGAACATCTAGGGCGTCCGTCTTATCCGGCTGATTAACTTCAATGGCTTTTTCAATGGCACGGCGTTTTCTGATGACTCCTGCGTCATCAATTCCCGTTCCGCGTCCTACCACATCTTCAATAGCAGAATCTGTCAAGATAGAGACAATTGCAGAACTAGGAGTAGTATTACCGATACCAAGTTCACCTGTAGCAAAGAGGTTATATCCTTCGCGGATCTTTTCTTCAGCGACCTCCGCACCAACCAGTAGAGCTTCTAAGGCTTCACGACGGGTCATAGCAGGGCCTTTAGTCATGTTCTTAGTTCCGTTGGCCACACGTTTGTGATTAATGTTTCCTTCTATGGGGAAGGCAATACCAACATCCGTTAAAAAAACCTCGGCCTTTGCTTGACGAGAGAGGACATTGATAGCGGCGCCGCCATTCATGATATTATACGCCATCTGAGGAGTTACTTCCTGGGGAAAGGCACTTACCCCTTCTTCGACGACCCCATGATCTCCTGCCATTAATAGGACGGCTTTCTTTTCAATTTTTGGCTTTGAGGTTCGTTGGATCCCGCCGAGCTGCTTAGCAAGATGTTCTAATTGACCTAAGCTTCCTTGAGGTTTAGTGAGAGAATCTAAGCGTACTTGGATCTGGGACATGGCTTCTTCGTCAAGATCTAAGATGTTTGAAGTAAGGTTTTGTAATTGAGCATAGAGTTGTTCTTCTGTTAAGTTTTTCATAGTGGTTCCTCCTCTTATAATAGCTTAATTTTAAAAATAAAAATCCCGACCACAAAAAAATCTGTGGTCGGGACTTTACCGTCATCACCGAATGCTCTCCAAACAGAGGAAAGACTTAACATCTTAGGCAGGTCTCCTGGCTATCGATTCATTGCATAAATCGTCACCTTCCCAGCACTAAGCCAGTGGTCACGAAGCTCCTCGAATACAGTGGTGGGTCCGCGTCGGTTTAGCTGCTGCTACCGAACTTCCCTATTCTCCCCAAAGGGGCACCTAAAATGAAGATATTTATTTGCTTTAGAATAACACAAGTTTTTTCGAATCTCAAGGAGTATTTGTGAGAATGTTAAGAGAATAGTTATTATAATCGTTACAAGACATTTTTACAAGCGTGTTTCCTTCGTATATAATGGTAGCTATTAGTAGTATTCTATCCAATTTCTTCGAAGTTTAAGGTTTGATACTGAATGAGGTATAAGTTAATTTATGAGCTATGAATAGGGGGAACATGTGTGTTTGAGGGCGATATACTCGTAGCTGGAGCAGATCCAGGGTTTGGTGCAATAAAACTTGATACGGGAGATAAGAAGGTATTATTTCCAGCGGTAATTTGTAAGGGGAATGAACGGATTTTTTCAACCCTTGGCAATACTCTAATTCATAAAGGATCTGACATAGAAACTCAGATTGCATCTCTAGACGTATTGGTCAAAAATAACTCTACCGGCGTAGAGAAGCATTATTTTATGGGCAGCTTAGCTGAGAGCTTAAATCCAAATGAAGCTCATTATTGCTGGGATGAGGATAAATCCTCAGATGAAGAGGCTACAGCTTTACTGGTGGTTGCCTTAGCTCTCGCTCAACAAACGCCTAAAACTAATGTGTATCTTGGCACGGGTGTTCCAGTTAAGTATTATGCCAGTTTGAAGGACAAGTATGAAGCAGAGTTAAAGGGATCTTTTTCAGTATCCTTTCGTTCCGGTCCCATGGAAGGAGTGACTCGCCAGCTTAATATCCTGCGTTCTCGAGTTCTTCCGCAAAGTTATGGTGTCTTTATTAAAGAAACCCTCAATGAATATGGAATTCCAACAAGCCCTAAGTTGTTTGGTGGGTATGTGGTGGTCATAGACCCGGGCTTCCGAACGACAGATATTGCGACGTTTTATGATGGTGTTATGCTTGATCCACCTAACTCCTTTAGTATCGAAAAAGGGTTAAAATGGGCGTATATCGGCGTGGCTGAAAAGCTGAAAGAATTGACAAGTAATCACGCCAATCCAATTGAAACAGATGATAAAGAACTAGATAAGATTTTTAGAGTTAATGGCGGGCTATATCCATGGAATAATGGTACCATTAACCTTAATCCAATTATGCAAAGTATGCTTACCCAACTAGGGACAGACATCACTCGTGAAGTAAAAAAGGCCCTAAAACCAATGCTTGGTAAGTTGCATACAGTGCTTGTTGCCGGAAAAGTCGGAGAAATGGTTTATGAGCACATTCAGATGGAAAACAAGATATTGATCGATGATCCACAGTTCGGAAATGCTACAGGATTTCGAATCATGGCTTCAACTCTGGTCAATAACATTACCAATAAGCCGAACACTTCAGTATGATAAGCGCTCAGCCTTTATTTATTCCGTTGTATTTTGATGAAACCGAGGCGGATCTTTGGCTGGCATTACAACGGGTTGAGCCGGAGAAAAGGAGTGCTTTGATTAAAGAGACTTTAAGACAGGCGCTATTGGAAACTAATCTGGAAGAAGGTCTAAGGCTACCTCAGGATAAAGTGTCGGAGGTTAGTCCAGAGATCCAGGATGCCTGTAATTATCTTCAAAGTGAAACACAAGTTGAAGAAGTCCTTGAAACCATTGATACAGAGACAGAAACCTTTTCCTTAGACGATTTATTTACTCAGACGGACGCCCGCCAAGTTGATGGGGAACCAGTTCTTGTTCCAGAGTCCGAAAAGGTCCAATCAATAGGGGGGTTTGAGTATATGATGAAGTATATTATTGGAACGGAAGACGATGAAAATGTTCTAAAGGTTCTAAACCAATCGTCAGCAGTTGGCAGACGAGGGGCGAAATAATAGAAATATGTGACAAGAAGTCGAAACTTCTAGGAACGTAAGATAAGAAGTTAAAGAAATACCTTTGATATAAGTGATAAAAGTGATGTATAATTATTATCTAACATTAGTACAAATACAATAAATAGACATAAGAGAATTTGGTTTTCAGATATTAAAAGGAGGAGAAAAATCATAGACGGTCTGCTCTGGAGTGGCATAAAGGTTTTAATTGCTTTCTTGTTAGTCGGATTAAACGGTCTTTTCGTAGCTGCTGAATTTTCCATGGTTAAAGTACGTAAAACGCGTTTAGCAGAACTCGCAGAGAATGGTTCCCGTAGAGCAAAAAGTGCACTTGATGTCACCTCGCAACTCGATGCATACCTTTCAGCCTGTCAACTGGGGATTACGCTTGCTTCTTTAGGTTTAGGTTGGCTTGGGGAACCGGCGATTGCGGCCCTAATCGAACCGTTGTTTGCTGGAATAGCCGGTTGGAACACTATTTATACTCACACTATTTCAATAGCAATAGCTTTTTCAATCATCTCATTATTGCACATTGTTTTAGGTGAGCTTGTCCCCAAATCTTTAGCAATTCAAAAGGCAGAGAGTACTGCGCTTGCTACTGCTGGTTTTTTAAAAGGTTTTTATTGGATTTGTTACCCGATTATTCGATCCCTGAATAGCTTAGCGAACCTTGTATTACGTATTTGGGGAATTGAACCTGCCAATGAAGCTGATTTATCCCATAGTGAGGAAGAATTGCGAATGTTAGTCGATGCCAGTCAGAAGCATGGCTATTTGGATAAGTTTGAAGGGAAATTGTTAGATAACGTCTTTGAATTTTCGGATCGTAACGCTAGTGAAGTCATGGTACCTCGTCAAGATATGGTGTGTATCTTCATTCAGGACACCTTTGAGGAGATCCTGGAAGTAGTGAAAGAACATGGGCATACGCGCTATCCTCTCTGTGATGATGATAAAGATCATGTCCTGGGCTTAGTTCATATGCGGGACATTTTTCGTTTGCAGGAGCAGTCAGGTTCAAAGGATATAATTCAAATCAAACGGGATATCCTTGCCGTTCCTGAGGGTATGCCTATTTCTCATCTGGTCCAGAGAATGCGAAGTCAAAGAACTCATATGGCGGTAGTTGTAGATGAATTCGGTGGATCAGCGGGACTGGTCACCCTTGAAGATATGCTGGAAGAATTGGTCGGAGAAATATATGATGAATTTGAGATGGAACAACCTCCGATACAGAAACTTGCCGAAAGTGAATACGTGCTTAATGGACGCGTATTGATGGAGGAAGTTTCTGAAATGCTAGATATACAATTAGAAGAAGAAACCGTCTCTACTATTGGGGGATATGTGTTTTCCAGATTAGGGCGCAAGCCTGTCAAAGGGGATGTGGTTTATTTCGATGGCTTCCATTTCGAGGTAATGGAGGTTATGGGCTTTAGAATTACTAAGGTTATGGTTAAGAGAAAGGAACAAGAACCTAAAGCCGATGAAAAAACAGAAGTACACAAAGCAGGTTAGTATGTTAACTTAATAAGGCAATCCGTCGAGAATTAATGGGTGAATAATTATGACCGGATCTATAAACACTAAAACAAAAAAGGATAACTTGGTAATGATCCAAGGTCAAAGGAGGATACAAAGTCATCGACGGACTGCTTTGGAGTGTCATAATGATTTTAATAGCATTCTTGTTGGTTGGGCTAAATGGACTTTTTGTAGCTGCTGAATTTTCCCTGGTTAAAGTACGTAAGACGCGTTTGGCAGAACTTGCGGAAAATGGATCCTCAAGAGCACAAACTGCCCTAGATGTTACCTCCCATTTGGATGCATACCTTTCTGCCTGTCAGCTAGGGATTACGCTCTCTTCTTTGGGCCTAGGTTGGATTGGTGAACCAGCGATTGCAACCCTAATTGAACCGTTGTTCGCTGGGATCGCAGGTTGGAGTACAATTTACACCCATACTATTGCTATCACTATCGCCTTTTCAATTATCTCGCTGTTACACATCGTTTTAGGTGAGCTTGTCCCTAAGTCACTTGCTATTCAAAAATCAGAAAGCACAGCCCTTGCTACAGCAGGGTTTTTAAAAGCCTTTTACTGGATCTGTTATCCAGTTATTCGTTCCCTTAATGGCTTAGCGAATCTTGTATTGCGTATCTGGAGAATTGAACCAGCCAATGAGGCCGACTTATCTCATAGCGAAGAAGAACTACGAATGTTAGTCGATGCTAGTCAAAAGCATGGCTATTTGGATAAATTAGAAGGTAAACTGTTAGATAACGTCTTTGAGTTTTCGGATCGTAATGCTAGCGAAGTGATGGTGCCTCGTCAAGATATGGTGTGTATCTTTCTTCAGGACACGTTTGAGGAGATTCTCGCTGTTGTTAAGGAAAATGGACATACGCGTTACTTGCTGTGTGATGATGATAAAGATAATGTCTTGGGCTTAGTTCATATGAGGGACATTCTTCGGCTGCAAGAACAGCCCGGGGAGAAGGATATTAATGAGATTAGGCGGGATGTTCTTGCAGTTCCTGAGGGCATGCCGATTTCTCATCTTGTCCAGAGAATGCGAAGTCAGCATACCCATATGGCTGTTGTGGTGGATGAGTTCGGTGGGTCGGCGGGGCTGATTACCATCGAAGATATGTTAGAAGAACTAGTCGGAGAAATTTATGATGAATTTGAGTTGGAACAACCGTCCGTTCAGAAGCTGTCTGAAAATGAATATGTGCTTAACGGACGTGTTTTAATGGAAGAAGTTTCAGAAATGTTGAATATACAATTAGAAGAAGAAACGGTTTCTACAATTGGGGGATATATCTTTTCGAGATTAGGACGCAAACCTCTCAAAGGGGATGTGATTTATTTTGATGGTATTAAGTTTGAAGTTATGGAGGTTAAGGGCTTTAGAATCACCAAAATAAAAATTCTGAGAAAGCCCCTCCAAGAGAACGCCAGTGAGTAGTAAGCCAATAATTAGTGGACACTAGCGGCGGCGAAGGAGATAGGCTCCCCCACCGGCTAAGTGAATTATTGTTCTTAAAGGAAACGAACTTCATTTTGTTCTAACCAGAAATTGGCTTGAACAAGATAGGCAAAAAGCTGCGGAACGTCCATTAATTGACCAAACCATGGACGGCCTGAAGGGATAGTATCGGAGAGTTTCATTAGATCTTCAATAGCGGGGAGATTCAGGAAGGGAAGAATTGGAGAGTTCTTGTCTTCCAAGATTTCTCTCAGCCATGTGCGAACAGCCAATAGATAACTGGGGTGATGGGTTTTAGGATAAGGGCTTTTGCGACGCCAAAGTACATCGTCGGGTAAGACCCCGGTGAGAGCTCGTCGCAGGAGTCCCTTTTCTCTACCTTCGAGTGCTTTCATTTCCCAAGGGATATTCCAGGCATATTCGACTAGGCGATGGTCACAGAAGGGAACACGTACCTCTAAACCGGTGGCCATGGTCATACGATCTTTGCGATCGAGAAGAGTTGGCATGAAACGAGTTAAGGTTAAATAGGTAATCTCACGGATGCGGGCTTGACGTTGAAGATTTCCTTTGACGGTCCGACTGTCTTGATGGACCGTGGAAGAACCAGACAGCTTAGGGATTTCAGCAAGAGCCTCTTCGTACCGTTCTTTCAAGTAGTTATGGGGTTCGAGACGCTCTATAAGCTCTGGTGACAGCACTTCAAATCGATTTTCTACATTAAGAGCCCAAGGAAAGGTCTGAGCCTCAAGGGAGTCTTGGCGATGAAACCAAGGGTATCCGCCAAACACTTCATCGGCGCATTCGCCGGATAAACCAACGGTTATCTTCTTTTTGATTTCACGGGAAAAGAGTAATAACGAGGCATCCACATCAGCCATTCCAGGAAGATCCCGAGCAAGTGTTGAGTCTTGGAGTGCTTGCACAAGTTCAGGAATATTAAATTTACAGTTCGTATGCTGAGTCCCAAAGGTTTGAGACATTCGTTCAATCCAAGGTCCATCTGCTCCAGGCTGAAAGGCATTAGGATGAAAATATTTATCATTCTCATCATAGTCTACTGAAAAGGTGGGCAGAGGTCCTTTTCCGTTTTCAGCAAGGAATTGGGCAGCTATGGCAGTAATAGCACTAGAGTCTAACCCTCCAGAGAGAAGGGTTCCGATGGGGACATCTGAAACCAACTGCCTCTGAACTGTATCGAGAAAAAGCTCGCGAATCGTTTCAATCGTCGTCTTCAAATCATCTTCATGAAGGTTATTAGGTAAGGACCAATACCTGCGGATGTGCAGTCCGTTGGCAGAATATAAAAGAACATGCCCAGGTTTTAATTCGGAAATCCCCTCGAAAATACCTACTCCAGGACTGCGAGCCGGACCCACGAGGAATACCTCCGACAAGCCTTCCTTGCTGATGATGGGTGCAATATCGGGGTGCTTTAATAAAGCTTTGAGCTCGGAAGCAAAAACAATTGAACCGGTTTTTTCACTATAAAAGAGCGGCTTAACCCCTAAGCGATCCCGGGCAACGAATAACTGCTGTTCTTTGCTGTCCCAAATTCCAAAGGCGAAAATTCCGTTCAAGCGATCGACACAGGAGGGACCCCATTCTAAATAGGACAAAAGTACGGCCTCTGTATCTGAATGCCCTTCGAAATTATAACCGCGACTTAGGAGTTCTTGCCGAATCTCTGATGTGTTATAGAGTTCGCCATTATAGATGAGGGTATACGTATGTTCACCACGCCGGCGAATCATAGGTTGGCGGCCTCCTAGAGGATCAACGACCACCAGTCGTCTATGTCCGAAAGCGGCTCGGGGAGAAAGCCAATATCCTTCTGCATCTGGACCTCGAGGTATTAGGGTATTCGTCATTTTAATTAAAACCTCTTCTTGAAGAGTTAGATCATGTGCCCAATTTACCATGCCAACAATACCACACATTATAAGTCCTCCTTTAGTTTGGTAAAGATAATCATTATCAATTAACTATAGTGCAATCTATGTTTGTAAAGGGCTAAAGGTTACAGTATTTACGATGAATTCTCACGAGCATAGTAGAAATGGAAAAAGGACGGGTAACTGGCATTTAGCCAATATTAAATGAGCAGCATTATCGAGTATCGCTTGTAAGGAGGAGTACTATGTTTATTATTGACCGATTTGAAAATGAATGGGCTATTGTTGAAACACAAAATCGTACCAACTTTAATTTACCCCGGAGTGTTTTGCCAGCTGATCTAAAAGAGGGGGATGTCATTGACATCCAGGTCAGTATTAATACAGAAGCAACGAAACAGCGTTCGAAAAAGGTTAAAAGCCTATTGGATAACTTTTTCGATGAGTGAATAAGGAAGGGGCCTATACGAATTGTCATATCGCATAAAGTGGTTGATCTTACCTATTATCATCTTCTCATTAATTCTATCTGGATGTGGTAAAACGCAAACAACGACTCCTGAAATTGTTGCTGAAACTCCTACTAGAACCACTGAAGTATTAAAAGTCCATTTCCTGGATGTCGGTCAGGCAGATAGTACTCTCTTAGTGACTCCTAGCGGTGATTCGATTCTTATAGATGGCGGAAATAATGAGGACGGACCTGAAATTGTAAGCTATCTGATATCACAAGGAGTCAAAGAACTTTCAGCAATCGTCGCAACCCATCCTCATGAAGATCATATAGGAGGGTTAGATTTAGTCATTCAAAGCATACCGACTAAAACCGTCTACATGCCAAATGCTGACTCAAACACCCGAACGTTTGAAGATTTTATTGCTGCTGTCAAGGCCAGCGGTGCAAAAAAGGTTCAGGCCAAGGTAGGGGTCGGACTAAACGTTTCTGAGCTTACAGGGGTATTTCTGGCACCTAATAGTAGCAGTTATGAAGAGCTAAATAATTACAGTGCAGTCCTAAAAGTCACCTATGGTAAAGTATCCTTTCTTTTCGAGGGGGATGCCGAAGATATTTCTGAAGCAGAAATGCCGAAGAGTGGGCAAGATTTAAAAGCAACTGTTCTTAAAGTAGGTCACCATGGAAGTAATAGTTCAACCACCAGCGCATTTTTGAGGGCCGTATCTCCAAAGCACGCCATTATTTCTGTGGGTGCTGATAATGAATATGGTCATCCAACCCCTACAATTTTAGATCGGATCGCTCAGGCTGGAATTACAACCTATAGAACGGACAAATCAGGAACAATAGTAGTTACGACCAATGGAGAAACGATAGAATTTGATAAGAAGGCATCAATTCAGCAGAATGCTCCAGCCACCGATTCAACGTCAACTCCTGAATCTAAGGTAGTACCAGTGCCTGAATCTTCATTAAGTCCAACGCCTTCTTCTGCTACTTCTAAGAGTTCAGTTGAATTATCAAATATAGATCTCCGAGGGGAAGTAGTGACCATAACTAATCCTAGTCGCACAGATGTCGATCTAACGGGATGGAAATTAGTGAGTGAAGTTGGAAATCAAACATTTATTTTTCCATCCGGTACAACTTTGACTGCAGGTGGGTCAATCAAAATTGTCAGTGGAGAAAAAGCGCGGGCAGGAGTGGGTACCCTAGTTTGGACTCAATCAAATATCTGGAACAATAATGGCGATCCCGGAGCGCTTTACGATGCTCAAGGGCAGTTAACAGCTACAAGATAGTGAAACAGGGGGACAGGTGCATTGTTTCGCTAAAATGAAACAGTGTGCCCAAAACAAAAGGGACAGGTGCTGTTTCGTTGAAACATAGCACTTGTCCCCCGTTCCCCGTTTACCTATTTGCTTAAATGCGTCAGGTCTCTATTCATCGCTTCAAATATTCCCAAAACAAGGGGACACAAAACAAGGGGACAGGTGAACTGTTTCGTTAATACGAAACAGTTCACCTGTCCTTTGTTTTGTTAAAAATTGTGTTACAATATGGTAAATCATACTTATTTAAGAAAAGGAGCGATTTTAATGAAGGTCATGGATGTCATGCAAACAAATGTCATAACCATTCGATCGGATATGGAGATTAAGGAGATAGCCAGGACGTTGTATGATAATCGAATTTCCGGGGTACCAGTGATTGATTCAGATGGTAATTTAGTAGGAATCGTTACTGAGGGAGACTTGTTACATAAAGAAACGTCTCCCCAGATACCTGGAGTAATTGGAATTTTGGGAGCACTAATTTATTACAACGGTGTGAAACAATACGAATCCGATTTAAAAAAGTTAATTGCATCTCAAGCCTCGGAGATTATGACTGCGAATGTTGTGATAATCAATAAAGAGGCCAGTATAGAAGAGGCAGCATCGCTAATGGTAAGTAAAAAAATAAAGCGATTGCCTGTTTTAGAAGATGGGAAGATCATTGGCATAGTATCTCGAATGGATATTATAAAAACCTTAATCGAAGATTAAGGTTACGGAAACAGGGGGACAGGTACGCTGTTTCATTAAAACGAAACAGTTCACCTGTCCCCCTGTTTTCCACCCCTGTTTTTTGTTTAAACGGGAATGACAGCTGCTACATAGACTCGTTGTGCCAGTTCGTTATCAATCATAAAGAGTCCCGCTCCATCTCCTTTTATGAGTTTCAGTTTATTTAGAACGCGGCTAACATTTTCCTCTTCTTCAGCCTGCTCAGTGATAAACCATTGGAGAAAAATTTCCGTTGTGTGATCTCTAACCTCTCGAGCTATGTCCATGAGGGAGTAAATTGATTGTGTGACAGCTTGCTCATGATTTAATGTCAATTCGAAAACTTCTTGAGGACTTGAAAACTCAGTTTGAGGTTTTTGAATCTCTGAGAATGCTAATTTTCCGCCGATCTTACTTATATAATTAAAAAAGCCTAGAGCATGATCACGTTCTTCTTGAACCTGCACGCGGTAGAAATTAGCAAATCCATCGAGATTGATTGACGAGAAATAAGCTTGCATTGAAAGGTAAAAATAGGCTGAGTATAGTTCCTTATTTACTTGATCGTTAAGAGCTTTGATCATTTTTTCATTGTTCAAATGTACCACCTGCCTTTTTTATACCAATATAATAAGCCGGTGCTACCACCGTTGCTAGAGTCTTCGATGTCAGCCAAGCTTCTTTATTAGGGTGACCAATGTAACGTTATATATACATCGTTGAAAACGGGGGGACAGGTTCGCTGTTTCGTTTTAACGAAACAGTTCACCTGTCCCCCCGTTTTGCCCCTGTTTAAGGCTCTAGTTTATTACCTTCGAAGGCTTTACTGCTAATTTCTTCAAAAATGTTATTTGCTTTATCTTGATTCTGATTTTGCTGAGTTTCCATGCTAACTCCAATGGCCTGCTTGATTTGTGATAGTTCAGCCATCAGTGTCGTAAAATCTTCTTTTGTTAAGGGCTTTTTATTTTCTTTTAGTTCATACCCCAGTTGCCCACTTATTTCAATCGTCGCATACTTAACATCTTCTATTGAAGATACTCCTACTTGTCTTAAACGAGTTTCAAGTTTATCAATTGACATTCTGAGCTTTTTCAAATTATTTATGTGTGGGTTGCCATTTTTAATAACAATGACTGCTTTGCCCGTAAAAAGGGTTTCCAAAATATCGACCTTAATTGCTAGATATTCAGTCATTATCATTAATATACTCAACAATGCTGCTACTGCGAAAGTGATAAAGAGCCCTCTCCCAGCTACAGGTTGAATCAACAATGATCCCAATCCTATCATAACAATCGTTTGAGATATGGTCATTTGTGAAATGGATTTTCTTCCACCTAACCTTAAGATAAATGTACCAATAAAGAATATAAGTATTGCTTGCCAAATCCAACTTAATTCCATCTTTTCCGCTCCTTAATAATTGTATTTAATCCAATTAACAAAATCGAAACGCTGAATAAGTTTGAGATGTAAGTTAGGATACCCCTAATAATGGAACCTAAACCACCAACATAACAAAACAGGGGGACAGGTGTAACGAAACAGTGCACCTGTCCCCCTGTTTTCCCCCTGTTTTCTGGATATTTATTATAAAGATATGAAAAAATAGCAGGGGAGAAAAGAACACATAGGAGACGAAAATGAGTGTAATTGAAATAAATCATTTGACTAAGTACTACGGTAAGGAGCGAGGGATTATTGATATTAACTTCGACGTTGAGGAAAAAGAAATCTTTGGATTTATCGGACCTAACGGTGCAGGTAAGTCCACCACTCTGCGCACGTTATTAGGCCTGATCTACCCTACTAGTGGAAGCGCTAAACTATTTGGGAAAGACTGTATAAAGTATGGGCCAGAACTTAAAAGGGAAATTGGCTACTTGCCGTCAGAAGTTTTTTACTATGACAAAATGAAAGTGATCGATCTATTAAACTATTCCGCCAGTTTCTATAAAAAAGATTGCAGCAAACGGATCAAAGACCTAGCTGGAATCATGGACCTTAATCTCAATAAAAAGATTGACGATTTATCCTTCGGCAATAAGAAGAAAGTAGGAATTGTTCAAGGACTACTTCATGAGCCGAAACTGATTATCCTTGATGAACCTACAAGTGGCTTGGATCCTCTGATGCAGCAAAGGTTTTTCGAACTTCTACAGGAGGAAAATAGAAAAGGGGCTACCATTCTGTTTTCATCTCATATTCTGGGTGAGGTTCAAAGAATGTGTGATCGTGTGGCCATTATCAAAGAAGGTAAAATCATACAACTAGATAAGATCAGTGCGTTACAAGAAAGTAATTATAAAAAGATTAAAGTGCAGACATCGGGTAGCTTAGATCAGAATTACTTTAATATCCGTGGAGTAAGCAATTTAGAGGTTAAGCAGCATATTGTAAGTTTTTTGTTCAGAGGAAACATTAATTCCATCATGAAAAAGATCTCAGAGACAGACATCGCCAACCTCTGGGTGGAGGAACCCGATCTTGAAGAAATCTTCTTGCACTTCTATGAAAAGGAGTCCTAAACCATGAATATGTTTCTGCATGAATTAAAAGCTTATAAGAAATTCACTGCCATATGGATAATAACCTTGGTAGGGTTGGTTGTTCTTTTTCTTTCTATGTTTCCCACTATTTCTAGAGAAGCGGAAGAATTTAAACGGATAATGCAGGGATTTCCTGAGTCTATTAGACTGGCCTTAGGGCTATCAGTGGAGAATATCGGTTCAATTTTAGGTTACTATTCCTATATTTTTCTGTATATTTCGTTGTTCGGAGCAATTCAGGCAATGATCATTGGTGTATCCATTCTGTCCAAAGAAGTACGTCAAAAAACAGCCGATTTTCTTTTAACCAAACCGGTAACTCGTTCTCAAATTGTAACTGCAAAGCTTCTTGCAGCGTTAAGCTCCCTAGTGATCACCAATATCGCTTATTTGGGAGCTGCAACCGTAATGGCCTCACTAGTTGAGACGAAAGAGTATAGTACTCGTCTATTCTTGTTGCTTTCAATGACCTTATTCTTTTTACAGCTTATATTCTTGGCTTTGGGTATGATCGTTTCTGTATTGGTCCCTAAGATCAAATCCGTCCTTTCCATCTCTCTCGGTATAGTATTCGCCTTCTTTATCCTTGGAGCCTTGATTTCGACGACGAGGGACCATGCTTTGCGTTATCTGACGCCCTTTAAATATTTCGATTTTGCCTATATAATACAACATTCTAGCTATGAATCCTCCTTTATAGCAGCAGCTATAGGTTTTATTGCAATAGCGATTACAGCGAGTTATATAATCTATTCTAAAAGAGATATCCATGCAGTGTGATGAGAAAAGGGGACAGACTGCTGAAGCAATAGCCGAATTTTAACAGGAATGTTTCCGAATTGTAAATCTTTTGGGCAGGAATGTTTCCGAAGCAATTGGGGGTAGTTTATGAATGTGTTTATTAGAGAGATGAAAGCTAATAGAAAAGCCCTTATCCTGTGGAGTATTGGTGTTTTCCTAATGATTGCAAGTAGTATGGGTAAATATGCTGGCTTATCAGCGTCAGGCCAATCGGTCACTGACTTAATGGCGCAAATGCCACAGTCCCTAAAGGCTATAATGGGTATGGGAACCTTCGATTTATCTACTGTCAGTGGTTATTATGGAGTTCTCTTTATTTACTTGGCAATGATAGCTGCGATTCACGCTACCCTGCTTGGGGCAAGTATAATATCTAAGGAAGAACGGGACAAAACCTCAGAGTTTTTGTTTGTAAAACCTATTTCCAGGAGTAAAATCATAACCTTGAAACTAATTGCAGCCCTCGTCAATCTATTAATCCTTAATCTTGTAACGCTTGTTTCGTCAATTCTTCTAGTACAGAACTATAGCCAAGGAGAAGGGATCATAGGTGATATTACAAGGTTGATGCTGGGCATGTTTATTTTACAGTTAATTTTTTTGTTTATTGGCACAGCCTTAGCCGGGGTCAGTAAGCAGCCAAAAACAGCTCAATCTTATGCCACAGGAATACTGCTATTTACATTGATGCTTTCTTTTGCCATAGATTTGAACGAGAGGATAACCGTTCTTAAATATTTAACACCGTTCAAGTATTTTGAAGCGAAAAATCTTATGGACACTAGGGGTTTTGAACCAGTTTATCTGATCTTATCGGGTCTGATTATTGCAGTACTTATTAAGGTGACCTACATTTTTTATGAGAAAAGGGATCTGAATGTATAGAGTTTTAGAGAACTACCACAATACCGCTGTTTCGTTAACGAAACAGTGTACCTGTCCCCCTGTTTTCCTGCCCCTGTTTTTGTCCCCCTGTTTTGCCCCCCTGTTTTGCCGAATAGTAAAAAGCTTAGAAATGCGCTTGACGCATTCCTAAGCTTTTGCTATTAGGAAAGTAGTTATTGTTGGTCTAATTGCTGACTATGTCCATCCAGCCGAACTCATCGGGGACGATGCCATTTTGAACACCTGTAACGTAGTCGAAAAGTCTTTGTGAGAATTCACCGGTTTGGTTATGGTTAATGACCATTTTTCGTCCTTTCCAGGAAAGCTCACCGACCGGGGATATGACGGCAGCTGTCCCAGTTCCAAATACTTCTTCGAGTTCTCCTTTGGCATGTGCTTCATATACTTCAACAATGGAAATTTGGCGCTCAGTTGTTTTAAAGCCCCAATTCCGAGCTAGTTCTAGTACGGTTTGCCGGGTAATTCCACCTAAGATGCTGCCGTTCAGTTCTGGCGTAATAATTTCACCATTGATTTTAAAGAAGATGTTCATGGTTCCAACTTCTTCAACGTATTCTCGGTGGACTGCATCCAACCATAAGACTTGGTCAAAACCTTCTTTATAAGCCTCAGCTTGAGCGGGTAGGCTCATGGCATAATTAGCTGGGGTTTTGGCTTGGCCTAGTCCGCCTTTCGTCGCGCGAACATATTTATCTTCCACTTTAATGCTGACGGGATTAAAACCGTGGGCGTAGTAGGCGCCAACTGGAGATAGGATTATAAAAAGTTTATAAGTGCTAGCTACCTTAACTCCAATGAAGCCATCAGTAGAAATGATAAATGGTCTGATATAAAGTGACGTACCTGGCGTGCTCGGGACCCAATCTTTTTCTAAGTCCAATAATTTGAACAGACCTGCTTGGACTTCATCGACGTCAATTGGGGGTATGCAAAGATGACCTGCTGATCGGTTGAAGCGATTCAGATAATGCTTAGTTCTAAAGACCGCAATCTGATTGTTCGACCCTCTGAAAGCTTTCATCCCTTCAAAGATTGCCTGCCCATAATGGAATACGATTGTAGCAGGGACAAAGGCAAATTCACCATATGGAACAATACGTGGCGAATGCCAGCCTTTGCCTGTTTCATAGTCCATTACAAACATATGATCTGTAAAAATTTGTCCAAAACCTAGTTGCTTATCAGTGGGTAAGACTCCAATCTTGTCTACCTTGGTTACGGTAATATCAGTCATACTATTGCCTCCAAAACTCTATTAAGTACCTATTCTTCAATAATAATCCTTGAAAGACAGTTGTTCAAGACTTAAGGCTAGGAAAGTTCCTGGAATAATCATGTATACAGTTTTTCCTTGCGAAATTTAGTAGAAGATTAGATTTTTTAACCTTAAAATTCGGAATAGGCTGTTCTTTGCAGTTCTTCCGATCGTGGGCTTTCAGATCACAGGCTGCAACTATTTCCAGGCTGTTGGTAAACCGGTTCAATCGACAATTTTGAGCTTATCCAGACAAGTGCTCATATTTATTCCACTCTTACTGATATTGCCTAAATTTATGGGAATCGATGGTGCTTGGATCACAGCTCCCATTGCGGACGTACTAGCGGTGACGATTACGTCGGTTTTCCTCTTCTATGAATTGAGGAGAAATCAAACAAGAATAAGACTGTTGTAGCTTTACCAGAAAACTAAACCCAGGTACTATTGACAGATCCAATTCAACAATATACAATGACTAAAACACAAAACCTTTGAACAAGAGAAGTAAGCTAAATTGGGTGTAATCAGAGAGCTGCCGTTTGGTGAGAGTGCAGCAGCACAGATTTTTCTGAATGGGCTTGTGAGGGCAGCTTGAAACTGCATTGCGGGAGTAGACGCTGACGGGAACCCCGTCCGTTATCAGTGGGGTGCATATGTTGGTATGCAAAATGAGTGGGCGATTAGTTACTAATTGCCAATCAGGGTGGTAACGCAGAAGTTTAAAGCTTTTGTCCCTTTTATAGGGGCAAAAGCTTTTTATTTTCAATCAGAGCCCATGCCGCTGCGCAGACAACCGATGAATGAAAACCACAGCGCACTTTCGTCGTTCTGAACGAAGTGAAGAATCTTAAGCCCTAGATCCTTCAGGATGACATTAACCTAAACTTATTTTCAGAGTAAGTTTTACTAATCCAGTATCAAAAAAGAGCTTCGACTCATGGAAGTAAACTAGTCTGCATAGTTATCATTAAGGGAATGTGCCATAAGTCATTCTTGCTAAAAATGAATATAGTTTTTATAAACCGTTGATGCGGAGATAACGTTGTAAAGTGCACTTACAGAGAGCGGGGAAGGCTGAGAACCCGCAGAACGCAGTATAGCAAATGGACCGCAGAGGGCGCAAGGAAACGGAGCTTTTTCCGAAGTATACTGCGACGTAACACAGACGTTAGCTTGTGAGGAATATGTTAGTATTCCTATGAGAGGTGCAGCATTTTGATGCCGCAAAGCAAGGTGGTACCGCGAGTAAAAAATACACTCGTCCTTGACAACAATTGTCAATGGGCGGGTGTTTTTTGTTTAATGTCTTAAGATGAGTTGAAAGGAAGGAGTGAATTAAATGCTAAGACCAGCACTTGATGAAGCAAAAAAACTTGCCCAGGGGTATTCAATTCTACCCGTTAGTCGTGAAATTTACGCTGACGTTAAAACCCCAATCGCTTTACTAAAAGCCATAAATACCATCAGCCATCGATATTATCTTTTGGAAAGCGTGGAGGGTGGTGAAGCTTGGGGCAGATTTTCCTTTTTAGGGTTTGATCCTGTCACCCAAGTGACCTGTAAGGATCATAGGATCGAGATCAATAATGGAACCATAATCAAGCTGGAGGGACAGAATCCGACAGCGGTCGTTCGAGATATTTTAGCTCAGTATAAAACTCCTAACTTGGATTATCTGCCCCCTTTTACAGGTGGGTTTGTGGGCTATTTTGCATATGATTTCATCAAATACTTCGAAAAGACGCTGCAACCTAAAACCGATGATCATGAGAATTTCAATGATATGGAACTCATGCTTTTTGACAAGGTAATTGCTTATGATCACTTAAAACAAAAGATTATCATTATTATCAATATAAAAACCGACGCTCTTGAAGAAGGCTACAGAAAAGCTAGTTTTGAAATGGATAATATTACCCAGCTGATTAAACAAAACTTTCCCGAGGCAGTAAACAAGCCTGTCTTAAAGTCAGAAGTTCAGTCGGACATCCCCAAAAACAAGTTTGAGGAGATGGTCAAAAAGGCTAAAGAGTATATCTATAATGGGGATATTTTTCAGGTTGTTCTTTCCAGGCGTTTTACGGCAAAAATGGAAGGTAGTCTAATGGACACTTACCGTGTCTTGAGGACAACCAATCCTTCGCCATATATGTTCTTTATTAAGACCAACGATGTAGAGATTGCCGGTACCTCACCTGAAACGCTGGTAAAACTTCAGAGTGGCAGATTGTCAACCTTCCCCCTTGCCGGGACTAGGCCGAGGGGGACGACGGATGCAGAGGATAAGCAGATTGAGCAAGAATTAATGCAGGATGAAAAGGAACTTAGTGAGCACAACATGCTCGTCGACCTAGGAAGAAATGACTTAGGCAGGATCAGCAAATTTGGTAGTGTTATAGTCAGTAATTATCTTAAAATCCTACGTTTTTCCCATGTGATGCATATTGCTTCGGAGGTCAACAGTGAGATTAGGGACGATAAAGATGCCATGGATGCCATTACGTCAGTGTTGCCGGCTGGAACTCTTTCAGGAGCTCCAAAGATCCGTGCCTGCGAAATTATTGACGAGTTAGAGCCTGTACGCAGAGGGATCTATGGTGGAGCCGTCGGGTATATCGATTTCTCTGGGAATATGGATACCTGTATCGCCATTCGAATGGCCGTTAAAAAGGATAATAATGTGTACATCCAAGCAGGGGCAGGAATCGTTGCCGACAGTATTCCTGAAAGTGAGTATATCGAGTGTGAAAACAAAGCAATGGCGGTCATACGTGCCCTAAAACTTTCCCAGGAGGTGATGGATTAATGATTTTACTCATCGACAACTACGACAGCTTTTCCTATAATCTGTATCAATTAATGGGAGAAATAAACGCAGATCTTAAGGTAGTGCGCAATGATGAGCTAAGCGTCGCTGAAATTAAAGCTTTACAGGCCAGCCATATTGTCATATCACCTGGACCAGGTTTCCCTATCAATGCGGGAGTGTGTGAAGAGGTTATTTTAAAACTCAAAGAAACAACCCCAATTCTTGGTGTGTGTCTTGGCCATCAAGCAATTTGTGAGGCTTTTGGAGCTAAGATTATCCATGCTAAAACCATGATGCATGGCAAGAAAAGTAACATTCATATCGCCAACGGCAATGAGATTTTTAGAGGGTTGCCTCCGATCATCGAAGCAGCTAGATATCACTCGCTCATTGCTGAAAGAAAAACTATTCCCGATGAACTGCTTGTGATTGCAGAGGACCAAAACGGTGAGATTATGGGTGTGAAACATCGAGATTATGAGGTGTTTGGGGTTCAGTTTCATCCAGAATCCATACTGACACCGAAAGGTAAGCGAATCATCGCCAACTTTCTTGGCCTGGGAGGGGATGGAAAATGATTACCAATGCAATCTATAAACTGGTTAATGGCCAAGATCTGGATCTAGATACAACGAAAGCTGTTATGGAGCAAATCATGAATGGTGAGGCGAGTAATGCTCAGATAGGGTCCTTTCTGACAGCGATGAGAATGAAAGGGGAAAGCATCGAGGAGATAACAGCCTGCGCCATGGTTATGCGCGAGAAATGCACCAAGCTTAATCCGGGGATGGATGTGCTGGACATAGTTGGGACAGGTGGAGATGAAGCGCATACCTTCAATATTTCAACGATCAGCGCCTTAGTGGTATCTGCGGCAGGTGTACCAGTAGCCAAGCATGGAGGCAGATCAGTCTCGAGTAAATGCGGAAGCGCTGATCTATTAGAAGCTTTAGGTATCAAGATCGATATCAACTCGGCCAAAAGTGAACAAATCCTGCGCAAGATCGGTTTATGCTTCATGTTTGCTCCGACCTACCACGCTTCAATGAAGTATGCGGCGCCGGTCAGACGCGAACTGGCTATCCGTACGCTTTTCAATATTCTAGGACCCCTAGCCAATCCTGCTGGCGCAAATACCCAGTTGCTGGGTGTATACGATGAAAATTTAGTTGAACCTTTAGCCAGAGTGCTTCTCAATCTAGGGGTTAAGCGCGCCATGGTCGTGCATGGACATGATGGACTGGACGAGGTTACACTGTGCAGTACCACTACGGTTTGCGAAGTTTTTGAAGGCAGGTTGAACAGTTTTTTTCTTGATCCTGAGCAACTCGGGTTTAAAAAATGTACCCCAGAGGAACTAGTGGGCGGTAATCCTGAGCGGAATGCTCAGATCGCACTAGAGATTCTGCAGGGAAAGAAGGGGCCTAAGCGAGATATTGTCTTACTAAACTCCGCCGTTTGTCTATATATGTTCCGTAGTCATACAACCCTTCGAGATTGCGTAAAATTAGCGGCAGAAATCATCGACAGCGGAAGGGCCAAGACCCAGCTGGAAAGATTTATCGCCTTGTCGAATGAGGTAGAGCTATGATATTAGATGAAATAGCCCTCTATACAAAAGGTCGAGTAGAATCCTTAAAAGGATTGAAACCATTGAGTGAAATCAAAAAACAAGCTCTAGGGATCGAGACTAAACAGCCTTTTGCCTTTGAAAAGGGGTTAGCTAATCAAGAGATGGCCTTCATTTGCGAGGTAAAGAAGGCCTCTCCATCCAAGGGCATTATCGCTGAGTCCTTTCCCTATGTACAAATTGCCCAGGAATATGAACAAGCTGGAGCGAATGCAATTTCCGTACTGACTGAACCGAAGTTCTTCCTTGGCAGTGACAGCTACTTGACTGAAATAAAGGAACAAGTGAAGATTCCTGTTCTCCGCAAAGACTTTATTATTGATAGTTATCAGATTTACGAGGCAAAAATCATGGGTGCAGATGCTGTTTTGTTGATCTGTGCATTGTTGGATGTAAACAAATTAAGGGACTATATCGAAATAGCTGATAGCTTGGGACTTACAGCTCTTGTTGAGACCCATACTGAGGCTGAAATCTTCTCTGCGCTGAAGGCCGATGCGCGGCTAATTGGTATCAACAACCGAAATTTAAACACCTTTGAAGTCGACTTAAATACGACAGCATCTCTTAGACATTTGGTTCCTGAGCGGGTAATTCTTGTTTCTGAAAGCGGTATCCAGACATCAGAGGATATACAGAAACTGCGCCAAAGCAAGGTCAATGCGGTCTTGATAGGGGAAACCTTCATGAGAAACCCCGATAAGGTTGCTGTCATGAAAACACTGCAAGGTAAGAGGGGGGGACCCCATGACCAAAATTAAGATATGTGGTCTAACTAGAGAGAGTGATATTGAAGCGGTTAACGAAGCTAATCCAGACTATGTCGGCTTTGTGTTTGCAGAGAGCAAACGCCGGATCACCCCCCAAGCGGCATTCGAACTGAGGAAACGCCTTAATGCAACTATCCAAACAGTTGGGGTATTTGTTGATGAGAGTATTGAACAAATTATTAAACTCTGTTTAGACGGTATTATAGATACTGTTCAACTACATGGACATGAAAATGCTTTTTATATCCAAAGGCTGCAAGAGAAACTTAGTAAGCCTGTTATCAAGGCTGTCCGAGTGCGTTCTGAGAAAGATATTAAAGTAGAAGAGGCATCGAACTGCAACTATCTCCTGCTGGATGCTTATTCTGATAAAAGTGCCGGAGGAACAGGGGAAACCTTTGATTGGAACGTTATAGACAGAGTCGAGAAACCCTTTTTTCTGGCAGGTGGACTTAACAGCTCTAATATCTTGCAAGCCATTAGAACCGTTAAGCCCTTTGGAGTAGATATAAGCAGTGGCGTAGAAACGGCTGGCTTTAAAGACAGAGACAAAATACTAGAAATTGTCACCCTAATTAGAGCGAAACAGGGGAAACAGGGGGACAGGGAAACAGGGGGACAGGTTCTGTTTCGCGAGAAACAGGGGGACAGGTTAACTGTTTCGCGAGAACTTTGAACCCTGGGACAAGAGGACGTGGGTGTTGACTGTGGATTTAATTCGTGGACAGGGACCGAAAATGGTAGAGGTTCTTTTATCTCAAGAATCGAAAACAGGGGGCAGGTTTCGTTGTTATTAAAAACAACGAACCTGTCCCCCTTGTTTCGCGGCTCCTGTCCCGGCGTCCTACCCTTTATTGGAAGTAACGGTCAAGCAATCCTTTAAAAGCTTTACCGTGACGTGCCTCATCTTTGCACATTTCGTGAACGGTATCGTGTATTGCGTCCAAATTAAGTTTTTTCGCCAAGGTTGCGAGGTCTTTTTTCCCTTGAGTTGCACCAAACTCTGCATCGACTCTCAGTTGCAGATTCTTTTTAGTATCAGCACAAACGACTTCTCCAAGGAGTTCAGCAAATTTAGCAGCATGTTCAGCTTCTTCCCAGGCGATTCGTTTGTAAGCTTCAGCAACTTCAGGATAACCTTCCCGATCCGCTTGGCGGCTCATAGCTAGGTACATTCCTATTTCAGTGCATTCGCCAGCGAAATTTGCTCTTAATCCTTCGAGTACTTCAGGGTCAACCCCTTGAGCAATCCCCACTTTATGCTCATCAGCCCACTCCATAACCCCTTCAACTTTCTCTGAAAACTTACCCTTTGCTGCCTTACATTGTGGGCAAAGGTCAGGAGCCTCATTTCCTTCATGAATGTAACCACAGATTCCACAAACAAATTTCTTCATCATCAATTACCTCTCCTTTTAACACTTTATTTTTTATATCGGTAGTGGTTTGCGTTATTTACATTTACTATTATATTAAAATTATTATAAAAGTCAAGGGTTTTAAAACTTTTTGATAGGTTTGTTCAAGAAGCCAGTTCAACACTTAAGGACCCTTGAAGCATCTTTAAATCAAACAAAGGTCCTTAAGGCAAAAGCCGGGAAAGGGTAAAACAGAAGGGCTTGGAACCAGCTAAGGCTTAACCACATAGACTATATAAAAGAGTTGAGAGGGGGAGCCTAATGCCGACACCACTTGATCCTAGTAGTATACCAAAGTTTGTTAACAGTTTAGTAATTCCACCAGTCTATGAACCAAATGTAATCAAGAACTGTTCTAATGGCAAAGTAGTAAGCCATGATTATATAGTGAACGTAAGTCAGTTCACTCAACAAATTCTTCCGAATGGATTCCCAGAGACAACGGTATGGGGTTACGGGGGGAGAGTCAGAGACCCAAAGACCGGAGAGATATTTCCTCATTTTCGCTTTTCACCTGGTGCTACCTTTGAGGCAAAACGAGGTATTCCGATCAATGTTCAATGGGTGAACGATCTAACAGAGCCAAATCCCCTGCCAGTCGACCCGACCCTAAACTGGGCGGATCCCAATAACCTGGGTATGCCTATGCCGCCCTTTCCAAGTTTTCCTCCGGGGTTTCCATTAGCACAATATCCTGTTCCCATTGTTCCGCATTTGCATGGAGGAGAAACAGAGTCGGCTTCAGATGGTCACCCTGACGCTTGGTTTACAGCCGGTGAAACGCTAACAGGATCAGCCTTTGAAAAATCACTTTACCACTATAGTAACCAGCAGGAACCAGCAACGTTATGGTATCATGACCACACTTTAGGTATTACACGCATAAACGTTTTAATGGGTCTAGCTGGTTTTTATCTATTGCGAGATCCTCGCGATCCCCTTGATCGGCCAAAATCTGTATTGCCCAAAGGGAAGTATGAAATCCCCCTGGCTATTCAAGACAGATCCTTTAATACGGATGGGTCCTTTGCTTTCCCGGAAATAGGAGTTAACCCTGAGGTTCATCCCTATTGGCAGCCGGAATTCTTCGGAGACACTATTATGGTTAATGGCAAAGTGTGGCCTAATCTTGATGTAGAACCCAGGCAATATAGGTTTAGAGTTTTAAATGGATCTAATGCTCGCTTTTATGATCTGATGTTTTCTAATGGTATGCCTTTCCTTCAGATTGGGAGCGATGGAGGTTATCTTTCTAGAGCAGTGAGAATGACGTCCTTGCTTATCGCACCCGGTGAAAGGGCGGATATACTTGTTGACTTTTCACAAATCGTTCCTGGGACGAAGTTGATTCTGCAAAATGATGCTAATGCCCCATTTCCTGATGGTGATCCTGTTGAGCCAGAAACTACAGGGCAAATTATGCAATTTACTGTACTAGATAAACCTGCAATTAATCCACGTCAATTACCGGCACTGTTGAACTTTATCACACCACTTATCAGAAACTCCCGAAAGAGAACACTGGTATTGGTTGAAGTTATGGGTCCGAACGGCCCTTTAGAAGTATTATTAGACGGCCAAAAGTGGCATAATCCGATTTCTGAGCTTCCTCTAGTAGGCTCGACGGAGGATTGGGAATTAGTTAATCTAACCATGGACGCTCATCCTATTCATTTGCATTTAGTTCAGTTTCGCGTGCTGAGCCGTCAAGCATTCCTTGCAGATAATTATTTAACTGATTGGGTAGCTCTTAATGGTGAACCACCCCTACACCATCCCACCAGGATTTTGCCGGTTAGGCCTTATTTACTAAATGGACCTGTTACTCCTCCGCCGAACGAACGAGGGTGGAAAGATACGGTAAGGGCTAATCCGGGTGAAGTTACAACGATAAGGGTTCGTTTTGCACCACAGAACGCAACGATTTTAACGATTCCCGGAATAAACCTTTATCCCTTTAATCCAAGCAAAGGACCTGGCTATGTATGGCATTGTCATATTCTCGATCATGAAGACAATGAAATGATGCGACCGTATAAGGTTAGAGAGTTGTGGTAGTGAGAAAGGGATGTACGCATACCATTGAGTCGTTCTGATTTAAATTCGAAGAACCTTTAAAGTAATCACGAAATGATTACTTTAAAGGTTCGACTTGTGAGCAACGTTTTACTGAGCGTTGACATCGACAAAAGGAACAGCGCCTCCGGTAACATTCGGGAGTTTACCATCCCATTTTTCAATGGCCTTAATCTGTGCTTCAATTTCTCTGAGTTTAACAAGTTCAGCAGTAACTTCTTGTTTTTGAAGTCTAAGAGATTCAGCTTCGGCTTTTGCTTGTTCAATTTTTTGTTTAGCTTCAATTTCGATTCTCTGAAGATCAAGATTAGCCTTTAGAGCTTGCTGCTCGGCAATTTGTTTTTGTTCAATCGCATTGTTGAATTCCTCACTAAATTTGAATTCGGTAATGTTAATTTCATCAAGAATCATATAATACGTAGCCAATTTAAGTGAGAGAGTTTCTTTGATTTTAGCACTAACCTCGGAACGCTTGGAGATCAACTCTTCAGCTGTGTATTGGGCAGTTATCGCTTTTACTGCTTCTCCGATAGCGGGATCAACTATTCGTTCCCCATAGGCTAACCCTACATTCTGATAAAGCTTATTTGCTTGACTTGGCTCAAGGTGAAAGTTAACAGCGACTGTTGTGGTGACGATTTGTAGGTCCTTCGAAGCGGCTGTTTGATCGGATTGAGACTTTTGAACTCGTACATCAACATGTACCACGTCTTGAATGAAAGGCATTTTAAAATGAAGACCTTCAGTTAAAACAACTGGACGGACTGCCCCTAACTGAAGGACGATTCCTCTTTGGCCTGCGTTAACAATGACAAATGCATTCAGCATTACAATAAGAAGAATTAGAGCAACAAGGCCAAAGGTGATGAGACCTTTGCTCATTTTAAATTTAGGAACCATATTGACAACTTTTCCAGAATCCAATTCGCATCCTCCCTTTTACTTTGAATTGTGAAGTAAATAACTTCTGCCCTTACTATACCTTACTCAGCCACTAAAAAGCTATAATAAAACCTGGGATTTTTACCCGTATATACGAAAAAGTGGAGTATCTATGGGAATACTCCACATTTTCGTTATAGCAGCAGTGACATTAAGTCATCAAGGAGACCCGCCATACTTACATTTCCTTAATATCACTGATATCTGTATCTGCTCCACAACTTGGGCAAATGTAATGGTATCCAGGGATGCTCATCTCGATGGATTCAATATCGTTGTCACTAAAGTCATTAATTTTATTAGTACCTAGTTCCTTTAAGGTGACAGTGTCCCACTCAATTCCGCTGTGAATGGTATAGCAGTAAGGACATTTATAATTCAATGTTAACAACTCACTTTCTTTATATAGTTTGAGATTAAGGTTGTGCTTAATTATTAGTCTTAGCTAGCTTTCTCATAGTGCTACGGGCTTGTCTGTACTTTGCATAAACTTCATTTGAAGGTGTTTCATCCCCATAAATGCGCCAACCTTGAGTCCTTCTATAGGGAAGTGACAAAAAGCCCATAAAACCCATAACATCCTTCAAGGGATATCCTAAGAAAACCCCAATTTCATGCGGAAATTCAAGAGATGTTATCCTATGCTTGAGAAGATTAAGATAGGAGTCTAAAGAATAATTCTGAGGATAACTCAATTTTGTCAAAAACTCTTGAATCGACTTTTGGCGCAGTACGGTATCTAAGGTCTCTCTTTGATAGAATATTACTTGCAATCGTCCCTTAAGCTCTCGGATTTCCTTGATCCGGAATGCTTCCTTTTGAGTGAATAATTCTTCAAATTCCAGCCATTCACTTTCCTTCTCTAAAGACACATTTAAGAGAACGGATGGTTTTAACCCTAAGACGAGAGGGGCAAGGCTTTCCACAAGAAAAAGTTTCTTTTTAACAAAAGGTTTGCCTTTGGCCCACGCAACAAGTTCTCTTAAATGTTTAGTGTAGAGATGATCCGTCTGATCTTGCACGTTTATCTCCTTAAATAAGTTTTGTTTATACTCTATATAGTTTACGGCCAAACCTTATTTATTCGTATGTAGTTTCGTTGGTTCGAAACAAAATGGAACCTTAATAAAGGTGATCTTGCCAAAAAACGCGAATTCTTAAAGAACATACCATTTTGTGTTTATTCCTTACCAAGATGTATGATACTAAGCGGGAAACGAGTTAAAATCTTGGTAGAAGTAGAGCATTGAACAAAAGACTAAAGTATGTAATCTCAAGGATAGAAGTGACATTAAAGGAGAGCTAAGCATGGAGCATGTTTTAATAAAAACCCATCAGTTGACAAAACGATATGGTTCTGTGTCGGTTGTTAAAGGTCTTAACATGGAGGTTAAGAGCGGAGAAATCTTCGGTTTTTTGGGACCGAATGGTGCCGGTAAAACCACCACTATTAAAATGTTAACGGGTCTGCTGGATCCTAGTGAAGGCGAGGCTTACATTTGCGGTTACGATATTAGCCGACAGCCAACCCAAGCAAAAGCAATGATGGCCTATGTGCCTGATCAACCGAAATTATATGGGAAACTTTCAGCAAGAGAATTTTTACATCTCGTTGCTGCCCTTTATCGGGTACCTAAAAATGTCATGAAGGAACGAGGGGAACAGCTTTTGGCCATGTTTGGACTTCAGAACCGAGGGGATGAATTATTGGAGGGATATTCTCACGGCATGCGGCAAAAGGTGGTATTAGCGTCAGCGCTGATCCATCAGCCTAAGGTAATCCTCCTCGATGAACCGACGGTTGGTCTTGACCCTGCCAGTGCGCGTCTCTTGAAAGACGTCTTACAGGAGATGGCTCGACAGGGAGTTGCTGTTTTTGTCTCTACTCATATTCTAGAGATTGCTGAAAGAATGTGCCATCGTGTCGCCATTCTCAAGGAAGGTCAACTAATTGCTCAAGGCAGCCCGGAAGAACTCCGTCAAAAGGCTGGACACGGTGGAGAGAGCTTAGAAGATATCTTCCTAGAGCTAACAGGTGGTAACGAAAATGCAGAATTAATTAGAAGCTTGGAGGAGGGATAAGGAATGAAACTATTACTTCCTCCCCCACTGACGGACCCACCGACAGAGCAAACCTTTAGACAAGACTTTATGTTGTTAGTAAAAAACCAACTGCGAGTGAGTTGGAATAAGATGCGACATAGGCCAGTGGGTGCTTTGATCGGAATGGTTGTCGTGTTGTTTGGATTGATCGCCATCGTTGGTTCCTTGGGATATTTTGCTTATGGTGCATTGCAGACGATGCCCCCTCAAACTGTTCAGGGGTTCCTCTCATTGTTATTTATGGTTGGATTAGGCGGTCAAATTTTCTTTGGTATCACCGCGGCGTTTGCTGCCTTATATATGTCGGATGATTTAGAACTGCTTTTCATGGCCCCTGTCCCTATTAAGGTCGTTTTTGCTGTAAAGTCCCTCTCGGTTATCGGAAGTAACTTGTTGACAGCTCTTTTATTTGCCTTCTTACCGGGAGTTTTTTATGGTTTACTCTTTCAAGCTGGAGCCTCCTATTATTTTCTGGTTCTCTTAGTGGGCTTAGGATTGTGGGCAATCGGAACTGCAGTAGCTGAACTAATTAATCTACTGGTGATGCGTATTGTACCCCCTCATCGGAGCAAAGAAGCGATTGGCTTTATTGGGGCCATAGCAGGTATTCTGATAGCGATTCTTTTTCAGATACCGAATATGCTGATCAATAGGGAAGAAGAATTTAACCTTGGAGCTTGGTTATCAGGGCAGGAACAATTCCTCAGCGTGATGGACTTTTTTCCCTGGGGATGGGGCGCGCAAGCTTTAGTAGCTGGGATTTCAGGTAGCTTTCTTGAGGGACTAGGGTGGAGCATTCTGATTCTCTTCATGGGTGTATTCCTGTTTATGCTAGCGTTCAATCTTGTCGAGCGGGGCTTCCGTCGAGGTTTTATTTCCCTTAGCCAAGGGGAAGGCGGTAGACGTCGCAAAAAGCCAGCTACAATAGTTAGTGGAGAAACCGATCGGCAAAAAAAGAATACTTATTTGGTTTTTAAGGAAGAAGCCGTCGGTTCTGCTTCGCCTTGGTTAGGAATGTGGGCAGTGGCTAAGAAAGATTTACTGGCTATGAAACGTGACACCCGGGAATGGTTTGGCTATATGGTTCCTTTGATTATCATGCTTTTCTTTGTCGGCCAACACCTATTTCTGAATGTGCAATCTAGCAATAACACCTTAATAGCCGTTTTAATAATGTATACCATTATGTTCAGCGGTAATATGGCTCTGCAATCCTTCGGTCGAGAGGGAGAATCAGACTGGCTCTTAAACAGTGTCCCCCTTGCTGGATGGCCTGTGGTATGGGGGAAATTAGTGGCAGCAATTCTTCCAACCCTAGTGCTAATGGAGGCTCTATTAGTTGGTACGGCCTTAGCCATTGGTGTTTCCCTGACCCTAATAGCCGCCCTGGCGTTTGGAGCGGTGCTCCTCTCCCTGGGATCGAGCGCCATCGGCCTCTTTTACTCCATCAATAACTGCCGCTATAATCCAGATACTCCACAACAAAGGATTTCCCCCGGGGCTTCCTTAATTATGTATATTGTTAACTTGTTTTTTATCCTCTTCTTAGCGCTAGGTCTTACCTACCTTTTTCTACCTGATGAGTTAGTCGTGATCCTTCGGGAAATTCCGCCAGTTTCCTTCGAAGGGGGTTTTCTATCAGGGATAATCTATGGACTGTATCTCTTGAGCAGGCCTCTGTTATGGGCTGATTCTTTGCGGATTTTACTGGGAATAATCGTAACTGCAGGAGTATGGTCCATAATGTTCTTTGGCTTTATGGCTGCTACCGTTCGGCAAAGCCGGAAAGGCTTTCGAGTTGAGATTGTAACCGGTAAAAAAACTAGGAAGACAGCTAAGTGAAACAGGGGGAAAGTGAAACAGGGGGACAGGTGTAGTGTTTCAGGTAAGAAGAAACATGGGGATATTAGTTGTTCGTGGTAAAAAGAAACAAAGGGGGCAGGTACGCTGTTTTAGAAAGCAACTTACCTGTCCTTCTTTTTGTTTCAAACAAAAACTATTAGGTTAAATTGCCAACATAATGTTAGTTATTTAGGCAATAATAAGCTTTGGAATAAACAATTAGGGAGGTTTCTAAATGCAAAACACTAATAATTCTCAAGGAACTCAACAAACTCCTCAACAGTTCGAGCAACAAGCTCAACAGGCTCAACAAGGTGAGCAAAAAGCTGAAAACTTTAACGCACAAAATTCTAGCAGTCAAAGCGGTCAAAGCGGTATGCAACAAGGTCAAGCACAACAAGGCCAATTTACAAGTGCTGCACAACAGCAAAACCAAAATATGACTCAACAAGAAATGAATCAGAAGCAACAAGCTTTCAAACAGAGTCAAAATCAACAAAATGGGCAAAACCAGTTTGGTCAAAGTTTTAAATAGACTTTAGTTTTAGGAACCAAAAGACAGGTGCGTTGAATGAACAACGTACCTGTCTCTTTATTGTTCCGCTGTTTTCCCAAGATGTAATCTATGTTATCCTATTATAAATTGAATTATGATGGGGTGGAAAGTTTGAAGGCAATTATGCTGGGCATCCTGGCATCGCTTTTTTTTGCAGTGACCTTTGTACTAAACCGCTCTATGGATTTATCGGGTGGTAGTTGGATATGGAGCGCTGTGCTAAGGTATGTTTTTATGGTACCGCCGCTGCTTCTTCTTGTTTTAGCAAGGAAAAATCTGAAACCGCTCTTGATAGATATGCGCGAAAGACCCATGATATGGCTAATATGGAGTACTGTTGGCTTCGGTATTTTCTATGCGCCACTTTGCTTTGCAGCTGATTATGGACCAGCTTGGTTGGTCGCCAGCATGTGGCAGATTACGATTATTGCAGGGTCTCTACTTGCTCCACTTTTTCATACTACAATTCAATCAGAAACAGGGTTAAAGAAAGTTCGTTCTTCTATACCCATGAAAGGGCTTATCATTTCTCTAATCATTTTATTGGGAATCGCGCTGATTCAGCTGCAGCAGGCTCAGGTACTTACAGCTAAAGAGATTACCTTCGGAATTTTACCCGTGTTACTCGCTGCCTTTGCCTATCCACTAGGTAACCGTAAAATGATGGCAGCATGTGGGGGAAGATTCGATACGTTTCAAAGAGTCCTTGGAATGACATTGGCAAGTCTCCCTTTTTGGCTCATATTAACACTTATTGGAGTAGCGAAAGTAGGGCTCCCGAGTGGTAATCAGACGATGCAATCGGTGATTGTTGCCCTTTCCTCTGGGGTCATTGCCACGATTCTTTTTTTCTCGGCAACAGATATGACAAAGGGCAATGTCCATAGGCTAGCAGCAGTGGAAGCCACTCAGTCTGGGGAAGTGATTTTTGCACTTCTCGGAGAATTGATAATTCTTCATGGGCCGTTCCCAACATTTTGGTCTATTGTGGGAATGCTTCTTGTCGTTCTAGGCATGATTTTGCATAGTTTCCTGGGACAGGGAGAAAAGGGCTAAGCCTCTGATAAACGCTCTTCATGTGGTGAATACAGGGCCAGGTAGGTATGATTCTTGGATTCTGATCAGATAATCTAAGCTGGGGAGTATCATGGTAGAGGCTACGCTCAGGTGTGAAGTAGATTCAAATTAAGGGAGTATGGTAAAGATGCTGATTGACCATAATTATATTGCCGGCAGAACACTTAAAGAATGGAAGTTAAAACATCCTTTAATCGATGATCTGATTTCTGCCCAGGAAGTCTTCTGGATAAATCCAGAGTATAAAACGTCAAATAACCCTATTCCCATTGAGGAGAAAGAGATCCACGAAGCAGAGACAAGACTCATCCGCTTTGCCCCATATATCGCCCAAGCCTTCCCGGAAACTCAGCACACCGGAGGACTTATAGAATCCCCCCTAATGCCTATTCAGAACATGCAAGGATACATAAGTAAACGCTTCAACATTGAAATCCCTGGTCATCTATGGCTCAAGTGCGATAGTCATCTCCCGATTTCTGGTTCAATCAAAGCACGTGGCGGGATCTATGAAGTCCTCAAGCATGCAGAAACGTTAGCACTGACTCATGGTTTGCTCAAACTCGAAGATGATTACGCCATCTTAAATTCCCCAAAGTATAGAGAATTCTTCTCCCACTACTCCCTCGCAGTTGGATCGACTGGGAACCTTGGCCTTAGTATCGGCGTGATTGGAGCGAAACTCGGCTTTAGGGTCACTGTTCACATGTCTGCCGATGCAAAGGCCTGGAAAAAAGAACTTCTTCGCTCCAAAGGTGTCCAAGTTTTTGAATACACCTCAGATTATAGTAAAGCAGTCGAAGAGGGGAGAAGGCAAGCTGAGAACGACCCGCGCTGCCATTTTGTCGATGACGAGAACTCCCGTGATTTATTCCTTGGTTATGCCGTGGCAGCATATCGATTAAAAGAGCAGTTGGACAAGTTAAAGATTGCTGTAGATTCTGATCACCCGCTCTTTGTCTATCTGCCCTGCGGAGTGGGAGGTGGACCTGGGGGAGTAACCTATGGCTTAAAGCAAGTCTTCAAAGAAAATGTCCATTGCTTCTTTGCAGAGCCAACTCACTCCCCCTGTATGCTCTTGGGTCTAGCGACGGGTCTTCATGATCAAATATCCGTTCAGGATATCGGTCTGGATAACAGGACAGAAGCAGATGGTTTAGCCGTTGGCAGGGCCTCTCGTTTTGTAGGAAAAATGATCGAAACCTTACTCAGTGGAGCCTACACCATTAAAGACGAGGAACTTTTCATCTTGCTTCAGGCCTTGAACAAAACAGAGAACCTTCAGCTCGAGCCTTCAGCACTTGCTGGAATGCCTGGGCCGGCAAGAGTCTCAAAAACTCAATCGGGAAGGGAGTACCTAAAGCAGTTTGATCTCGAGAAAAAAATGTCTAAAGCCAACCATATTGTCTGGGCAACCGGGGGCAGTTTAGTTCCGAAAGAAATTATGAATCAATATCTAAATCGAAGAGATTAGGTACCCGGTAATCCATCCCCCTTTTGATCCTAGTTTAACTTCATATAGTAAACAACCTTGGTTTAAATCGAGAGAAAATGGATACACATATGTAGAATAGAGGGAAATCTTAAGTACGAATGGTTATAGAACGCTTAGAATAGGGAGTGTTTCCAATGTCATTAGGTCACGCTAAAAGAACGGCAAATAAAGAAAACCGACGAGAACTTAGGGACAAACTAGACCCTGAAGACGAAGTTTTAAAAGACCGAAAACTAATACGAGAAGAAGTTACGCGTCGACTTGTCTCTGGATTAAAAGCAAAAAACCTACAGTATGACGATCTATTTAATGAAGAGAAGGCGAGGCAAAGTAAGGACTTTGATATTTTAGGTCTTCTTTATCATAGAATGTTTTTCTATAGGTTAAATGAAAAACTCGCGGGATTAGTATGTGATCATACCTTCCGTTTGAGCCAACAGATCCTTACACAAATGCAGTTCAACCGAGGAAAGATTAACGAAATTTTAGAAGTTTTCAAAAGGAATGGTGGGCATTGTGATTGTGAGGTTATTTATTATGTAGAGAGTCAGTTGATTGGTAAATAAGTAAATCGAGTAAGACTATCAACACTAGTTCTATGGTGGGGGAACTTAGTTAATTGTGAAAAGAGACCAAGTCATGTGCTTGATCTCTTTTCTTATGAAGTTTTTCCCAACTGGTTCATTTAGGTTAAGATTCATTGTGATGGTATAATTCGCCTAGTGTCCTCTTTAGTATTTGAATTGCTTTTTTCTCTATTCTAGAGACGTAGGACCGTGATATTTTAAGCTTATCAGCGATTTCTTGTTGTGAATGTTTCGTGCTGTTTTTTAAGCCATATCTCATAAATAGTACTTGTCGTTCTAGAATTGGAAGTCTATCTACATCCTCAAGTAAAATGCGCTGCTCCTCAGCGTCTACTATTTGATCGTCGATTTTTTTTTCATTGGGTGGTTCATAAGTGTCAATAATACATAAATCACTACCATCACTGTCTTGAGCGATAGAGTCATAGATAAATGCTTCACCCTGTCGTTTATTTGAATCGCGAAAATACATGTTGATATCGTTTCTTATACATATTATGGCATAGGTGCTTAGCTTCGCTCCTTTATCGAGTTTGAAGGTGTTGATTGCCTTGATTAAAGCAATTATGCCTATTGAAAAAAGATCTTCTTTTATTTGTGGATCAAATTCGTAACGTTTTAGTACATAAGCGACTAGCCGAAAATTGTGCTCAATTACTTTATTTCGGGCATGTTCAAAAGCAATAGTTTCTTCGATTGAATTTGGACTAGTGTTAGTCTGGTTTAGAATTTGAAGGTAATGCAATTCATCTTCCTTACTTAGAGGGCGCAGAAAAGAATTCGTGTTAATATAGGATACAAACAGGGTAAAACCCGTAAGGACTGAGAGGGCTATACTGGTAAGGAAAGCCTGAATCAGCATCTTTCAACACTCCTTTCACACATTGTTTCAAACTATGCGAAAGTCGCGTTTTGGTGTTTGTCCAGCTATTTAATTCTAATTTTTACTTTCTAAGTCTATGGCATGGTATATGAAATTGATTCAGAATAATAACTTGAGATACTTTACGAAAAATTTGGGATCATAGAAGGCTCATGCAGAGAAAGTAGGAGTAGTCATAAATGAAGCAACTGACTATTGGAGATTGTACGATTCCGTGTGAGGTACGACGGAGCGCACGTTATAGAAGGATTACGCTGACTGTTCTTGAAGATCGCCTTCGTATATCCGCGCCTAAAAATCTATTAGCCAAGCAGCTAAAAGAATTATTACTCTCAAAACAAGAGTGGATCATAAAAGCATGGCAAAAGAATCAAAATATGCTAAAACCCCCAATGGAATTTCACGATGGGCAGCAATTTCTGTATCTGGGGAATAGTTTAGAGTTGAAAATTCGAAGACATTCGCGCAAGATGCTGAGGGTTTCTTTAGAAGGCCAGGTGCTGGAGGTTTACGTACCTGAGGATTTACCAGAGCAAGCATGCCCGTCAAATATTCAGGCGGTGCTCTTATCCTGGTATAAAGTCCAAGCACGCAAGATACTTCAGGAAAAGCTAGACACGCTGGCTAAACGAATGCAAGTTAACTTTCAGACCTTCAGATTGAAGGAACAAAAGACCCGCTGGGGAAGCTGTTCAAGTAAGGGAAACATTAATTTAAACTGGCGAATTGTTATGGCTCCTGATCAAGCAATCGATTACATCATTATTCATGAATTATCTCACTTGACTCATCTTAATCATTCGGAGCAGTTCTGGCAGAGGGTGGTTGAGTTTATGCCCGAGTACGGATACTGGAAAAAGTGGTTTAAGGAGCATGGGCATGAATTAACACTGGTTCTCTAAGAGAAGATTCAAAACTACCTAAAATACCTTGTTTATGACAAGGTACTGTCAACCTGTGTTGAAACGACAATAAACTAAGTAACGTAATCGGAAAGCTACTTATCGATATGTGGAAGCTAAAAAAGATGTAAACCCCATTAATATAAGGGCTCACACCTTCTACCTTAAAGAAATGCGAATTTAATATCTTCCTCGTCTGCAATCTCTAATTATATTAAAACCTAGAGTCTTTTCTTGAATATATTTAGGATTATTTATAGGCTTCGCGTTCGTCGAATCTACCTTATTACTATCTAAGGACCTTGAGGACATTTCTTGATCTATGATTATGGAATTAGACAAGTGCTCATTCGGTAAATCCTTTGAATTGCTTGTTGGGGAAGCTGTGGGCTTATCGTCGTTAACTAGATTAAGATATCCTCCATTTTTCAAAACAGTATATGCGAATTTGAATTCCGGAGGCAAAAAGTAGAAATTCTCAATCGTTACAGGCTTTCCTGCTCCTGGAAGGTTTTTAAGTTCTCCTCTTTCAATGGCTTCTCTAATTTTTCGTTCAGAAACAATATCAACAAACTTATCCAACCGTTTACACCTCCCAAACACCTTTTAAATATTAGTAACATTATAAAATTAATTAATCATTAATTCTAGTAGCATATTCTTTAAGTCCAAGCGTTTTTCAAGCGTCTTTTAATATGGACTGACCTTCGCTAAAGACTGCTAAGTGAATATATAAAAGAAACGGTTGTGGAAAATCTACAACCGTTTCTTAAGGTACTACACCCTTTAACGCTATTATTTTAGAAGCTGTCTGATTATGCCTCCTGTCAGTAATAATGGTAATTGTACCTTTAATCGACTTGTCGATGTCAGATATTTTTACCGACCAATAAACATTTGCACAAAGACCTTCCCATAAACTGTACTAGGAACAATGCCAATCCCTATATAGTTAAAGCTTGGATTCAAGATATTTTTGCGGTGTCCTTCCGATTCCATTAGAGTTTTGTGTGCTGCTTCAACGGATGAGTTTCCTGCAAGGTTTTCTCCAGCCGAATTGTAAGGGACTCCAAACTTTTTTAACATATCAAAGGGGGAACCGTAAGTAGGGGAAGTATGAGAAAAATAATTGTTTTTTGCCATATCTTCCGCTTTAATCTTTGCTACTTCCATTAACTTAGCATCTGCTTTTAAGGGCTCAACCCCTACCTTTGAGCGCTCGGCATTAATCAAATCAAGCATTTTTTGTTCTTCTACACCGATAGACGGTTGTTCAGGACTAGGCGCAGGGGCTGGGGTAGGCGTAGGAGCAGGCTGAGGTTTAGGCGCTGGGCTCGGTGGATAGTAAGGGTTCGCATAATTACCCGAAATTAATCCCACAGTGTCATTTTCTAAATGCACAACCCACCAATTACCTATTTTTCCAAGACAATCAACTATCTGACCTTTGTATAGTATCCCAACTTTAAAATTAGCGGTAGATGGTCCAGATCTGACATTTAGAGAGCTAGCAGTAATCTTTACTTGGGCGGGTATATTTGTTCTATTAAATGGAGTTTGGGCACTTAGAGATGATACAAATACTGTGGATGTAAGCACGATACTTATAACAACTGAACTCATAAGCCTGAAGTGCTTAGATTTCATAAGTTTTACCTCCTCTTAGATTACATTCAAATATCCATTAGTTTAATCAAACTAGGGATTTTTATCATAGTAAAATATTGGCTTTTAGACATTGGATATAAGAGGGATTTGTTTTAATAGGAAAAAGTAGATTCTGGCAACTGCTCTGGAATCTACTTTTTTTATAACAAGGTATGAGGGTGTCTCCTAAGTTTAAATAGAACAATTCAATTAGACGGGAATATTTACTCAGTCGTTCGTGCAGGATAAAGCAGAATCAACATTGTTTAACCTTACGAACGAATAAGGGTGATTACTGTATGCGGTTATGGCATGAAAAACTTCTCTCACTTTTGCCAAGACAACAACTTTTAGGACAGCACCGCGAATGTTGTGCATTGCGAGGGAATAGTTGGGGAAAACCCCATTCAGTTGTAAACTATGTCTTTCGCTACTCCCGAGAACGGCTTTGGGCTTATCACGTCTTGGTTATGAACGAAATGTTGCGGCGTGGTTATAATCCAGATAGCTGTTGGCTTGACCCTGGTTATCGGGGAAAATTAGCGCCCAGATTCGAGCCAGACTACGAAGAAATCCAAAGATTGAAAGAGGAGAAAAACGAATTATCTCTCGTTTACCCTGAACACAATGAGAAGTACTTTACAGATTGCATAGCAAACCTGCTGGGTAAAGGGATAATCATTTTCTCTAATACGGATGAATGATGTCCAAACTTTTTTGTATATATGATTTAAGGGACTTGTTAAGTTCTGCATCAAATAGCGTCTCAGGTGCACTTGCTAAAATTTGGTCAAATATGGAGAGGACAACCGTTGATTCTAGAGAACCTACAATTTCATATATATCCTTAATTTCTTGATTCGTCATTTTCTTCACAACTATCCCACGTCGTGGTAGGATTTAGACAAAGCCTTCACACTCGAGTTTGAGGATGGCTTCTTTCAAGGGGGTCTTAATTATTCCTAACTTCTTGCTCAAAACATCCAGTCTAATAGATGCACCAGGTCGTAACTTTCCTGCTTGAATTTCATGTTATGAATTTTTTCGACATTTGAATTATATCTATCATTGGCATCTAAACATGGCATAAAAAAACAAGGGTTGAATCTTATAATTCAATCCTTGTTTTTAAGCCGACGTAACCATTGTTGAATTTGAACCAGCTATTTAAAAAATACCTGCCCATCCCTAATTGATTCAATAATTGCCAAAGACTCTAATTGAAGGCCTTTTTCTTCTACAAGTTTTCTACCCTCTTGAAAGGTTTTTTCAATGACTATACCCACTCCAGAAATCTCAGCACCACTCTGAGACAATAAACTATACAATCCCATCAGAGCACTTCCGCTCGCAAGAAAATCATCGATAATCAACACTTTGTCAGCAGGGCATAAAAAGTCTTTGGATATTTTTATTATATATTCTTGATCTTTCGTATAAGAATAAACCTTTGCTTCGTAAACATCTTGATTCATATTAAGTCCAGCGTGTTTTTTTGCGAAAACGACGGGTACATTGTTAAAGTACTGAGAAGCAATGCTGGCAATTGCAATACCAGAGGTTTCGAGGGTTACTATTTTAGTTACTTCTTTATTAGAAAATCTTCGTTTAAATTCCTTACCAATCTCATTGAACAACGTAATATCTAACTGATGATTCAAGAAATTATCGACTTTAATGATTCGGTTTTCAACTATTTTTGCGTCTCTACGGATTTTATCTTTCAAGAGTTGCATGTGGTATATACTTCCTTTCTTAATTATAAAAACACTCCTAAATCATTTTTCAAGAGTGTGGCAGCATGAAATGTGTATAATGAATAGAATATCGTGATCGTCCTAAAAAATCAATATAATCTTTAATTCCATTGACAACCATATCAATGTAAGCTATATTATTGGAAAACATAATAATACCGTTGAGCAAGAGAAGTACGAAAGATTGGGTATATCCAGAGAGCTGTAAATGGTGTGATGCAGCAGTACAAATTTTTCCGAATGGACTTGCGAGGGCAGCTTGAAACTGTGTTACAGGAGTAGACGCTGACGGGAACCCTGTCCGTTATCAGTGGGGTGCATATGTTAGTATGCAAAACGAGTGGGCGATTTTTCGTCAATTTGGGTGGTAACGCAGAAGTTATAAGCTTTTGTCCCTTTAGGGGGATAAAGGCTTTTTTATTTTAGCAAAAAAGGAGAGCTGTTTATGTTAAAAGGACGGTTTGGAATTCATGGGGGACAATACATTCCTGAGACACTCATGAACGCAGTCATCGAGGTGGAAGATTACTACAATCGCTATAAAGAGGATCCTGAGTTTATAAAAGAATTAGAGGAACTCCTCAATAGTTATGCGGGGCGACCTTCGCTGCTCTATTATGCTGAAAAGATGACCAGAGATCTGGGGGGGGCAAAAATTTATCTAAAACGAGAAGATCTTAATCACACTGGTTCTCATAAGATTAACAATGTTCTTGGCCAAGTACTTCTCGCTAAACGGATGGGTAAAACTCGTGTCATCGCGGAGACTGGTGCGGGTCAACATGGGGTTGCCACTGCCACCGCTGCCGCCCTCATGGGGATGAAATGTGAGATTTACATGGGAAAGGAGGACACGGATCGTCAGGCACTCAATGTCTATCGAATGGAGCTGTTGGGTGCCCGGGTGCATTCCGTGACAAGCGGTACTCAAACACTTAAAGATGCGGTAAACGAAACCATGCGCGAATGGACAGCGCGGGTGGAAGATACTCATTATGTCCTCGGCTCGGTTATGGGGCCCCATCCATTTCCGATGATTGTTCGTGACTTTCAAAGTGTGATCGGTCGAGAGGTTAAGCGGCAGATGCTGCAAAAGGAAGGCCGACTGCCGGATGCGCTGATCGCTTGCGTTGGCGGCGGCAGTAACGCTATGGGACTGTTTTATGAGTTTATAGGAGATCCCGATGTGCGTCTGATTGGTTGTGAGGCAGCAGGGTATGGGGTGGACACTGATAAGACTGCCGCAACTATGGCAACGGGATCTGTAGGCATCTTCCATGGAATGAAGTCATATTTCTGCCAGGATCAGTACGGTCAGATTGCACCAGTCTATTCCATCTCAGCAGGACTTGACTATCCGGGGGTGGGTCCTGAACACGCTAATCTGCATGATATTGGCAGGGCGGAATATGTACCCGTTACTGACGATGAGGCTGTGGAGGGATTTGAATATCTCTCGCGCACCGAGGGAATTATTCCAGCTATTGAAAGCGCACATGCGGTTGCTTACGCTAGAAAACTTGCTCCTACTATGACTAAAGATCAACTATTGGTGATCAATCTTTCAGGTAGAGGGGATAAAGACGTAGCAGCGATAGCACGTTACAGAGGAGGAGAGATCTATGAATAAGGTACAGAAAGCCTTTGCCAATGGAAAGGCCTTTATTCCGTTTATTACAGCGGGAGACCCATCTCTTGAAATCACCGAGGAATTAGTGATAAGGATGGCAGAGGAAGGGGCTGATTTGATTGAGCTTGGCATTCCGTTTTCCGATCCCATCGCAGAGGGGCTTGTCATTCAGCGAGCGGACGAGCGTGCATTGGCAGGGGGGGCGACTACTGACAAAATTTTTGACATGGTGAAGCGGATTCGCCAGGTATGTAGTGTACCCTTAGCGTTTATGACCTATATGAACCCGATCTTTACCTATGGCACTGAGCGCTTTATGAAAAACTGCCGGGAGTCAGGTATTGACGCAATAATAGTTCCGGATGTTCCTTTTGAGGAAAAGGATGAACTTATGCCCTATTGTTCAAACTATAGTGTGGAGTTGATCTCGCTGATCGCGCCGACCTCTCAGCACCGAATTCGTCAAATTGCTAGTGAGGCCCAGGGATTTGTTTATTGCGTATCCTCAATGGGCGTAACAGGTGTACGCCAGGAAATAAGCTCGGATGTGGAGGAAATGGTTAAACTTGTTAAGCAAGTCAAGGATATCCCTTGCGCCATAGGCTTCGGAATCTCTACGCCTGAACAAGCTGCGAAGATGGTTCAGTTTTCCGATGGCGCGATTGTGGGAAGTGCGATTGTGAAAATTGTTGAGCAATACGGCGTGGATTGTGTGCCCTATGTAGCTGACTATGTACGAAGGATGAAGAAAGCTGTTAAACAGGGCGTTTAAAAATACGTTTAAACTTGTGATGGTTTGAATGCCCTAAGGAGAAGAATAATTAAGTATCTACAGGTTAAGCTAATTAATATCAAATCTAGTCTTAGGAAGAGGAGAATATCTATATTTGTCGAAGTATAAAAGAATTGGATAATAGAACTCCTACTTCTACAAGTGGGAGTGTACCCGTACTCCTCATAGGTGGGGGTAGAGTCCCGCATCTAAGTCTCGATGTTCAGCTTTGCTGAATGAGTTCACTCGAGGAGGCATCACTAAGGAGGAAATAGAATCGTGCAGAAACTACAAATGAATGTTCCTTTGGTAGAAATGGATGGAGATGAGATGACAAGAATCATCTGGAAATCCATTAAGGAGATCTTGCTCTTACCTTACATTGACTTAAAAACGGAGTATTATGATCTTGGGCTCCAGAAAAGGGATGAAACAGACGATCAAATCACTATTGATGCGGCTATGGCTAATAAAAAATACGGAGTCGCGGTTAAATGTGCAACAATTACGCCAAATGCTCAGAGGGTAGAGGAGTATAAGCTTAAGCAGATGTGGAAAAGTCCTAATGGTACGATCAGAGCAATCCTTGATGGAACTGTTTTTCGTGCTCCGATCATTGCTAAAGGGATCCAACCTTTGGTACCCACTTGGAAAAAGCCAATCACTATAGCACGTCACGCTTATGGAGATATCTATAGAAATGTTGAGTATAGAGTTGGCGGGGCAGGTAAGGCAGAGCTTGTCTTTACCAATGAAAAAGGAGAAGAATCTCGTCAAACGATTTTCGAATTCAAAGACAAGGGTATTCTCATGGGAATGCACAATCTAGACCGCTCTATTGAAAGCTTTGCACGTTCCTGTTTTAACTACGCGTTGGAAGTGAAGCAGGATTTATGGTTTTCGACCAAAGACACGATCTCCAAACAATATGATCATACCTTTAAAGATATTTTTCAGGAGATCTATGATCTGGAGTATAAGGGAAAATTTGAAGAGGCTAAGATTGAATACTTCTACACCTTAATTGACGATGCTGTTGCTCGAGTCATTCGCTCTGAAGGCGGGTACATATGGGCTTGCAAAAACTACGATGGGGATGTCATGTCTGATATGATAGCGACTGCCTTTGGAAGTTTGGCAATGATGACCTCGGTATTGGTATCACCAGAAGGCAATTTCGAGTATGAGGCGGCCCATGGTACAGTTACACGGCACTATTACAAGCATCTTAAGGGAGAAGAAACCTCAACGAATTCGATGGCCACCATTTTTGCTTGGACTGGGGCCTTAAAAAAACGTGGAGAACTTGACGGATTGAATAAGTTGGTTGAGTTTGCGGATCAATTAGAGGCTGCTTCTTTGAAAACAATAGAAGCTGGTATAATGACTAAAGACCTAGCCCTCATCTCAGAGCTCCCGAACAAGAAAACCGTTAGTACAGAGCAATTCCTTGTAGAGATTAAGCAGACACTTGATAAGATGCGCAACTAGTACTGAGCCAGCTGAGGCGCTAAAATGCTTTGGCTGGCTTTTTAGTTTGTATAACATTAATTAGTAGCCTTTCGTTAGCATTTAGGTAGCAGCCTATTGTAGGAATTGAAAACCCCGGCATGAAGATGTTAGAATACTCTTGTGACTGTTATCGATGAGAGCGGTTCTAAAAAGAACAGTCAGGAGGGTATTAATGGTCGAATATATAATGAGTTGGTTTATAGGATATGGCCTTAATGAAGGTACAGCTAGGTACTTATCGACTGGGATATTAATATTATTCATAGCGTTCCTAAGTATTTTGGCCAATTTTATTACTAAAAAGGTCGTACTTAGGTTTCTGGCGCTGGTTATCAGCAATAATAAATTTGCCTGGGACGATGTCATGTATGAAAGAAATGTCTTTCATAAACTATCACAGATAGTTCCGGCAATTATAGTGTATTCTTTCGCGCCTGCATTTACTGAGCAGATCGCCCTTGTTATTCAAAGATTTTCATCAGCTTATATAATTCTAGTTGGAATTTTTGTTTTAGATGCTGTATTCAATTCAGTCGATGTTATTTATAGAACCTATGAGGTCTCAAAGAATAAACCCATAAAGGGATATCTTCAAGTAGCGAAAATATTTGTTTACATCATCGGTGGAATTCTGATAATCGCTACGATCATTGGAAAAAGTCCGCTATTGTTACTAAGTGGTATCGGAGCTTTAACGGCTGTTATTTTATTAGTTTTTAAAGATTCGTTGTTGGGTTTGGTTGCAGGTATTCAATTGTCTTCAAACGATATGGTCCGCTTGGGTGACTGGATTGAAATGCCCAAATATGGTGCAAATGGAGATGTCATAGATATATCACTGAATACGGTTAAAGTAGAAAACTTTGATAAAACCATTACTACCATTCCTACCTATGCCCTCGTCTCAGATTCCTTTAAGAATTGGCGTGGTATGACACAGTCAGGTGGCAGAAGAATTAGTCGTTCTCTTTACATTGATGCTACTAGTATTACGTTTTGCACAGATGAAATGTTAGAGGAGTTTGAAAAGATTCATTATCTATCCGATTATATAAGGACTAAAAAACAGGAAATAGCCTTATACAACTTAGAGAATAAGATCGATACAACACATACTGTAAATGGAAGGCGCCTAACGAATCTTGGTACCTTCAGAGCCTATATCCAGAATTATCTAAAAAATCATCCTAAAATACATAAAGAAATGGTACAGATGGTGAGACAATTGCCACCTGGGGAACATGGGGTACCACTTGAGATTTATGTATTTACCAATGATACAGTATGGGTTAATTACGAAGGCATACAATCAGATATTTTCGATCACATATTGGCCGTAGTTCCTCAATTTGGGCTAAGAATCTTCCAGAACCCTACCGGCTACGATTTTAGATGCTCTTTAAGCGGACAGAGTAAATAAGTGAACTGGTTCAACTAAAGATAGAGAAGCCCTTCGATCTGTGATTAATCCGTGCTGATTAGTCACAGGTCGAAGGGCTTCTTTCTTATACTTATTTGTCTTTCTGAACGAAATGAAGAACCTTAAGCCCGAGATCCTTCGCTAACGCAAGGATGACATTACCTAAACTTATTTTTAGGGCAGACCCACATGTTGCTAACTTCACAGGGTTTGATCGAATAGTTCAATAGGTTGAGCCTATTTTATAAATTCCAAACTCTTTGTATCCTAAACTCTCTGCCTTTGTTCTTCGACCATTAGCTACGGCAATAATTTCTGCAAAAATTCGATGCCCGACTTCCTCGATGGTTTCTTCTCCCGAGATAATAGAGGATGCATCGAGATCAATATTGTCCTCCATCATGGTGTACGTGCGTTTATTGGCGGTGATTTTAATCACTGGTGCAATCGGGGAACCAGTAGGGGTTCCGCGACCTGTCGTAAATAGTACGACCGTAGCACCACCGGCGAGCATTCCGGTGATGGATTCAATATCTTGACCGGGTGTGTCCATGATATAAAGTCCCTTGCCTATAGGTATTTCCCCATACTCTAGAACGTCTTGAATGGGGGCATGGCCTGCTTTGTAAATACAGCCTAGAGATTTTTCTTCAATAGAGCTTATGCCGCCGGCGATGTTCCCAGGTGTGGGTTGTCCATCACGAATATCGATGTTTAAATACTTAGCTCGTGCTTCGCAGTCATTCACAATTTTAAAAAGTTTTTCAGCGACTTCCTGAGATTTTGCTCGGCCTGCCAGGACATGTTCGGCTCCAATGAATTCCGTGGTTTCAGACAGAATGACATTACCCCCCGCAGCAACTAACAAATCGGCCGCTTTACCTACGGCTGGGTTTGAGGCGAGCCCAGAGGTAAAGTCAGACCCCCCGCATTCTATGGCGAGGCTGAGCTCGCTAAGATCAACTTTTTCCGGTTGCAGATGCGCGACCTTGCGGACCAATTCACTAACTTTGCGTAGCCCTTCAGCTTCGGCTTTTAGAGTGCCGCCGCTTTCCTGAATAACGACAACTTCAACATGTTTACCGGATCCTTCAATCTCCGCGGCGGTTTCACGAATGGGAATCCCTTCACATCCAAGTCCTATAACGAGAACAGCAGCGACATTAGGGTTTTTGCCGAAGCCGACCAAGGTTCTGACTGTTTGCACGTGGTCAGCCCCGATCTGACAGCAACCGTGTTGATTGGGAAGTGCCACGGCTTCCGGCACTTGATTTGCGATATTTGAAGCGACAGTACTCGAGCAGACGGAGGTTGGGATAATTAAAATATGATTTCGTATACCTACCTTACCATCAGGTCGCCGGTAACCTAATATTTCCAAGAATAAGCCCTCCTTGTTAAGTGGATAAATGATGATTTGAGGAAGTTATTTGTCTTTGCGTCCCCGTTGGCTTTCTAAGTTGTGAACATGAACGTGTTGCCCAGGTCGAATTAATTCAGTGGCCACGCCAATCGGTTCAGCGTATTTAAGAATAGCCTCCCCGCTCTTAATCTCTTGAATTGCGACTTTATGTCCTAGAGGAATGTCTTGTAGTAATTGAAGGGAGTGTTCCGATTGACCAATATAAAAATGAATGATAGTGTTCACTGGGAAGTCATCTACAACCGTGGCGACGTTGTCATTGGGGTTTATAACGACGGCTTGCTTCTTCAAGGCAGGTTACCTCCAATAGCATAAATTAATACTTTATCCTAGAATAGCTGAAATAATGGGGATTTGTAAATACTATTAAACAAAAGCAGGCGCGAACTCTTTAAATAGTTTATAATATATTTCTATACGAAAATTAAGCGACGGAGGGATAGGCCCCTGTTTGGAAGGATGATTATAATTGCTTACAGTCAATCAGTTAGTTGATAGATTTAATTTTGAGGTCCTTGCAGGGCATGTAGGATTGGACAAGGCAATAAGGGAATATAGCCTAAAACGTCCGAGTGCTGAACTAGCGGGGTATTTGGAACATCTGACTCCTCAGCGGATTCAGGTTTATGGCCGGACTGAGTTAGGGTTGCTTCAACAATTCGATGACTCTGAGCGTCGCTCCAAGCTCGCTCAAGTCATGATTTCGGAAGTACCTTGTGTAATTGTTACCCGGGGTTTAACCATTCCCTTGGAGTTCATTGAATTGGCTAGTGAGCGGAAGATTCCTCTCTTGACAACCCCTCGCTCTACCACTCAACTTTTTTATCTTTTAATTCGTTACCTCATAAACCGGTTAGCGCCTAGTACGGCAATTCAAGGTGTGTTAGTTGATGTTTATGGAGTAGGGGTAATGATTACGGGTGGGAGAGGAATTGGTAAAAGTGAGGCGGCGTTAGAACTTATCAAGAGCGGACACTTGTTAGTGGCGGCTGATGTCGTAAAAGTCCGCAGAGTCGATGAAGAACGACTATTAGGTTCCGCCCCAGAAAAGCTGCTGCATCGGCTTGAGGTACAGGGCCTAGGTATACTTGATGTCACGACACTTTTTGGAGCTGGATCAGTGCGAGATGAAAAGGTTATTAACTTTATAGTTCACCTGGAAGAATGGCAGCAGGATAAGGCTTATGATCACCTGGGGATTGATCCTCCTAAAACAAGAGAAATCTTAGGGATCGCAGTTCCCGAGATTTCTATTCCCGTTCGCCCAGGGCGTAATCTTGCGACACTTATTGAAGTTGCAGTGATTAAAAACTGGAATAATTATAAAAGACGAGCTATGCCTTCTCTAAGAGAGAATTGAAGAAAGAATGCTCATGTCTAATGCTAAAGGGGGGTAACAAATCAAAAATGTTTGTTACCCCCCTATTTGTTACGAAAGAAACTCGAGAGCTGTGTCATCCTGAAGGAGGGACGACTGAAGGATCTAGATCCTTCGCTAACGCAAGGATGACAGAATTATCAGGATGACATTAACCTAAACTTATTTTAAGGGGAAAAAGGATAAATATCGTTACTGGAACGCTCTATGAAAAGCTATAGTACTCGTTTAGCTCCAACATATACGGACTTCCAATAAGATCCAAGAGTATAGATAGTTACGCCCTTAGAACTTGATGCATTAATGAATTGGCCATTACCTACATAGATTCCCACGTGGTCAACCACTCCATTTTTCGCTAAAGAGAAAAAAACTAGGTCTCCGGTCTTCAGGTTGCTAAAGGAGACAGACGTACCTGTTTTAAATTGATCCCGGGAAACTCTTGGAAGATTAATGCCATTTTTAGCAAAGACGTATTGTGTGAAACCAGAACAATCGAATCCCGATGGCGTAGTTCCGCCGTATACATACTTAACCCCAATATATTGTTTACCAGTAGCAATAATTGCACTTGCCTTTGATGGCTGAGCTGTCGTTGTTTTCGTTGGTGTACTCGGTTGAGCAACTGCTGTTTTCGTTGGCGTACTGCTCCGTGATGGTTGCGGCTGTACCTTTTTTACGCTAGACGTGGCCTTTGCCTTAGCAGGTGCTGGTGTGGAGCTAGGCGCTGTAGTCGTTGTAGGAGGGCTAGATTTGGCTGCGCTTGCGACAGTTACAGGGCTTGCCTGAGGTTCGACTTCGTTTGCCTTATTTGCTGTTTCTGCAGCGACTACAGCTATAGTTTGGATTTCTAACGGATTCATTTTTTCTGTTATTGTCATTGGTGCAGCTGTGATTGTTATCACAAACAAAAACATAGAAATTACTGGAGCTAAAAGAAGAGACCATTTTATCGATTTAATTGTTTTCAATTTCTTCATTCCTTTCAAATATAGTATCTAATCTAAGGGGATTGGAGTCTTTAACAGGAGTCCGACTCACAACGAATTGCTTAACTGAAGTTGTGACTAGTATAACGTATAAACAAGGGCTTGTCTTTGGTAGATGTTGGATTGCATGGAAAAGGAGAAAAAACAAGTATTCGATTAATAAGTTTAACTATTTTTGTAAACAATCATTAGTGTAACTAAGACACACGAGTTATAATGATAGGTATAGTCCATTAATTGCGGTGAAAATAGATAAGGAGGAGATGCGGTTGTGAAAGACCTTATTAAAAAAGGATTGTCCCTTGGCTTAGGTTTAGCTGTAGTAAGTAAGGAACAGATTGAAAAGCTAGTTGATGAGTTAGTTAAAAAAGGGGAAGTTTCCTCTGCAGAATCTAAGGACCTTATCAATGAACTCCTTGAGAAAGGGCAAACCGAACAAAAACAGATAAACGCCAGAATTCACGAACAATTAGAAAAAGTGCTTAGGGAGTTAAATGTGCCAAGCAAAGCGGATTTTGAAGCTTTAGAAAAACGTATTCAAGAACTTGAAAATAGTAAGGACAAAGTCGACTTATAAGGATTCTAACCTAGCTAAAAACTTAATGTGATCGCCAAAATTATTTTGGGGCCTGAATAATATTCAGGCCCTCTATCAGCAAATCAATGAGCCTGTATAAACATCGAACCTCGAGTGATAAAAGGGGACGAATTCTTATGATTGGGAAACGAATACGACATCTAAAACGTTATCGAGATGTCGCTAAGGTCTTAGCTCGCCACGGATTTGGCTTTTTTGTGGAGGAGATGGGGCTTTTACATATGCTTTCTCTACCTAAACGACTTTTTGCGGATACTGAAGAGATGGACCCAATGTCGGTAGGAGAGCGCATACGCCTAGTGATTGAGGAACTGGGCCCTACATATATTAAGATTGGGCAGATTGCTAGTACACGAGCAGACATTATCCCGCAGGATATTTTGCGCGAACTGGAAAAACTGCAAGAAAACGTACCCTCCTTCTCCTTCGAGGAGGTCTCGGAGATTATCGAAGAGGAACTAGGCTCTCCCCTTGAGGAAGTTTTTTCCTCCTTTGATAAGAAAGTGATTGCCGCGGCCTCAATTGGGCAGGTACATCGTGCGCGGCTCCGGGCTACGGGGGAGCAGGTTGCCGTTAAGGTACAGCGCCCTCGGATTAAGGCCATGATAGAAACGGATTTGGAAATCCTTTTGGATTTAGCGACGTTGTCCGAAAATCGCATGAAACGGATGGAACGTCTTCAATTGAGGGATGTTGTGGAAGAGTTCTCCAAGTCCCTTCGCAACGAGTTGGATTATACCATCGAAGGCAGAAATGCAGAGAAGATTGCCAAGCAATTTAAGACGGATAAGACCATTCATGTCCCTTCGATTTATTGGGATTACTCCACTCGCCGAGTACTTACAATGGAGTTTGTCCAAGGCTTGAGGCTCAATCAGTTTGAGGCTCTTGAGAGACATGGTTATGACCATAAAGTCTTGGCCGAACAACTTGTGCAGTCTCTTTTTCATCAGATGCTCATTGAGGGCTTTTTTCATGCCGACCCACATCCCGGCAACATCTTTCTATTACAGGGTGGGGTAATTTCGTTTATTGACTTTGGTATGGTTGGCAGATTAACCCTTGATATGAAAGACAATTTTGCTTCGTTAATTATCGCTATGATGCGTCAAAATACGGGAGGTATGATAAAAGCCGTCTTACGAATAGGAATTGTCCCGGAGGATGTCAATCTATCTCTATTAAGCAATGATGTAGATGAATTGCGGGAAAAGTACATGGATGTCCCAATGAGTCGAATTAGTCTTGGCGAGGCCATAAGTGAACTTTTTGAGGTTGCTTTTCGACATCAGATTCGAATCCCCTCAGATTTTACCATGGTGGCCAAATGTTTGTTAATTTTAGAAGGAATCGTGGAAAAATTGGATCCCCACCTAAGCATTATGGATATGGCGAGACCCTTTGGGATTCAGCTCTTAAAGGAACGCTATCGACCAAGTACGATTGCCGGTAGAGTATGGCACAATGTCACTGATTATAGTGATCTGCTAGTCGATCTCCCTAAACAGATGAAGGACTTGATGCGGAATCTTGTGCGAGGACGTATTCGGATTGAAGTAAGTGTTCCGGAACTTGATATTTTTCTCAGAAAATTAGATCGCATCACTAATCAGATATCCTTTAGTATTGTTTTACTCTCGTTTAGTATCGTTATGGCGGGGATTATTATCGCTTCGGCTTTAGGGCAGCAGCCCATTACATTTTGGCAGATTTCAGTTATCGAGATCGGAGCTGCTATGGCAGGTCTAATGTTGTTATGGTTGTTTATTTCAATATTCAAGTCGGGTAAGTTTTAGTTAGTCACTCTTAGGGTAACCTACTCCTGAGGTGAACAAAAATGTTACGAGAATTTATACCCACTCGAGTATTCTACGAACCTGATGCCCTTGATTATCCCCTAGGGAAAACCTTAGTAGAGAATTTTAGACGCTTAGGAATATCCGTCAGTCCCACATCTTCCCATAACCGAGTTACTGGAATTCCAGGTAAAACCGCAGCTGCTCAGTATCGAGAAGCTAAGAGTACCTTGGTGATCGGGGTACGTCGCAGTAAAACCTTTCAAACCTGCAAACCCTCCGCTCATTACCAATTACCTCTGGTCACGAGTTGCCCAGGCATGTGTGAGTATTGCTATTTAGCTACCACCTTAGGGAAAAAACCTTATTTGCGAGTTTATGTGAATCTAGAAGAAATCTTAGGTATAGCTTCCAGGCTGATTGAAGAACGTTTGCCCGAGATCACCCAGTTCGAAGGGGCTGCAACCTCAGATCCAATTCCAGTAGAGCGATATACCGGGGCTTTGAAGCAAGCCATTGAGTTTTTTGGCCGCGAGCCCAAGGGGCGCTTTCGCTTTGTCACCAAGTATACGGATATCGATAGTCTGCTGGAGGCTAAGCATGAAGGGCATACACGTTTTCGCTTTAGTTTGAATTGTTCCGAGGTTGTAGAGAAGTATGAACATGGGACTCCGTCTGCTGAAGAACGGATCATTGCCTCTGGGAAAGTGTTAAAGGCTGAATATCCCTTAGGTTTTATTATTGCGCCTATTTTTCGGTTTGAAGGCTGGCAAGAAGCCTATCGCAGGTTAATGGAGCGCTCGGCTGAAGAATTAATAAAAAGGGCTCCCTCCGGTTGGTCTTCAGAGCAATTAACCCTAGAGTTTATCTCCCATCGTTTTACTTCAAGAGCTAAATCGAATATTTTAGGAGTTTTCCCGAACTCTGCCTTACCCATGGAAGAGGAGGATCGTAAGTTTAAATACGGGCAGTTTGGGTACGGAAAATATATCTACCAACCGGAAGAGATGAAGGAAATGAAAGAATTTTTCATGGAGCTTGCTAAGGATTATTATCCCTCAGCTCAGGTGGAGTACTTTGTCTAATCCTGAATTACGACAACATAAACCTCAATCGGCCCGTGTACCCCAATGGATAGATCCATCTCTATATCAGAGGTTCGACTGGGACCGGAGATCATTTCAATCGCCGCGGGAGGAGTTCCTAAGGCTGAAACCTCGTGTAGGACTTCAAAGAGATTGTTTCGAATTTTGGCAGCTTCAATGAAGGCAAGATGGCGAGGGGGAAGCAGACTTATTGCCCGCCCCCTAAGGGGGTTGCTGTTCATCACTATGGTGCCGGAAAGCGCAATTCCCCAATCAGAGCCTGTAACTCCTAGTTCTGCCTGGGCGGCGATTGAGTAGCGGTCTCGAATGTTCAAGGATGATTGAGTATATCTAGTCAGAGGCCAGTTTAGGCTGGAAAAGGCGGACTCAGCAATTGTCGGAAGCATATCCCAAGCTAAGAGAGCAAGCTTATTTTCTTTTATCCAATTAATGGGTTGATCTCTAAACCATTCTTGGAGGGATTGGAGCAGATCGTTTTCCGATCTTACAATAGCTCCTTTGCCCCCGAGGGCGTGCCAGTTCTGTAAGAAGATAGAGACTCGTTCTTCTGTGTTAGACAAGCGGTATTGTGGAACCGAAATTTCAACAGGGGTGGGAGCTTTAGTCGGGGTGGGACGCCCTAATTTTGACGATAGGCCATTAATAAAATCCTTGGTAGTGGTCATTTCTCTCACCTCTTATTTTTTAAATCTGCCCAAACTTGCATAAAGGGCTTCGCAGCCACCATAGGAAGAGTACGACTTTTCGTCCAATTGGAAAGAGGTGGAGGGCCGCCGCTAATCCGATGATTTCGAACAAAGGGTCGTTGTAGATGAGCCCCTATGCGAAGTACTCGACGTAACGTTTTCTCACGAGAGAAGAAGTAGCGATAGGCTTTAAAAATATGTTGCTCGACTTGAGGAGTGTGACCACTCTGAGTTTTTCTCATTCTAAGTTTAACTAAGAGGTCATGGAGAGGAATACGAACGGGGCAGGCCTCGGAGCAAGCACCACAAAGGGAGGAGAAGTAAGGGAGGTGTCCCCACTTTTTCCAATCTTTTTCCAGCAGCGGGGTTATCACGGATCCGATTGGCCCTGAGTAGACAGAGCCATAAGCATGTCCACCGAGTTGGCGGTAGACTGGACATACATTAAAGCATGCTCCGCAACGTATACAGTTTAAGGCGGTGCGAAACAGCTCGTCCCCTAGAATCTCGGAGCGGTTATGGTCAAGAATCACAAGGTGGTATTCTTCAGGACCATCTGAATCGGCGCTATGTTTAGGGGGAGTGAGGATGGTCGTATAGCTGGAGAGGCGTTGCCCAGTGGCACTTCGAGCGAGTAAATTCAGCAGGACATCGAGTTCCCGAAATGAGGGAACGATGCGCTCCATTCCCATAAGTGTAATTTGAACACGAGGTAGTGTGCTGACCATTCGACCATTTCCTTCATTGGTCACCATGACAATACTTCCCGTCTCAGCTACGGCAAAATTACAGCCTGTGATTCCGATATCCCCACGGAGAAACTGCTCGCGCATTTGCAGGCGGACAAAACGGGTTAGGGTTGGAGTATCCGAACTTAGAGCATGACCGGCAATGGGTTCAAATAAGTCTGCAACTTGTTGGCGAGTCTTGTGCATAGCTGGAACAATGATATGAGATGGCGGCTCTCCGGCAATTTGAATGATGTATTCCCCTAAGTCTGTTTCGACGACTGCGACGCCATCCTTTTCTAAGGCGTGATTGAGGTGGATTTCCTCTGAGATCATGGACTTAGATTTAAGGACATTTTTAGCCTCCTGCTCATGAACAATCTTACGTACGATGCCTACAGCATCTGCAGGGGTTTTGGCCAGATGAACATGCACTCCGCGTTTCTCCATCTGTTCGATGAGTTGATTTAAATAATAATCCAGGTTGGCGATCACATGTTTACGAATCGTTTCACCAGCGCCACGCCATTCTTCCCAATTTCCCAATTCATCGGCAGCTTTGTATTTATTATTCCGTAAACGATCCGTAGCCCTGCGAGTGGCTTGGCGCAAAAAGTTATTGGCGAGGGCCTCATCCACCCGTTGGTCGGTGGTTAAGTTATACATGGTCATGGCTTTATTCCCTCCCCCAGTAACTGAATGATATGCATGGTTTTCACGGGCTTATTAATCTTTTCCAGATATCCGGAAATATTCATCAGACAACCCATATCAAGTCCTAGAAGTATATCTGCTCCTGATTCGAGAACATGCTGGGCTTTTTCGGCGACCATTGCTTCGGAAATCTTAGGCATTTTCACAGAAAACGTTCCACCAAACCCGCAGCAAAGTTGGGACTCAGGCAGGGGGAGCAGTTCCAGTCCCTTTACATTTTGAAGCAATTTGAGTGGAGCCTCTCCAATGCCTAAAAGTCGGGTCGCATGGCAGGAGGGATGGTAAGTAGCTTTTGCTTTGTAATGTGCCCCTAGATCGGGTTGCTTCAAAACATCAACAACAAATTGGGAGAATTCATAACTCTTTTGAATCAGATTTTCAGCTTTCTTGAGGTAAACCGGTTCCTTCTCAAAAAGAGTTGGGTAATAGTGATGAATCATAGCAATACACGAGCCACTGGGACCTACTACGACTTCACTTCGTTCAAAGGAATTAATCAGTGTTCGGGCAACTTCTCTAGCATCGTCCACATAGCCTGAATTAAACGCTATTTGACCACAACAGACTTGTCCTTCCGGAACGTCGACAGTATGCCCTAAATGTTTAAGTATTTTTGCCATCGTGAGATCCACTTCCGGATAGAAGGCATTAGTAAGGCAGGTCGCAAAGAGGGAAACCTTCATAAACACCATCCTTTTTATAAGTCACATTAATCTGGGGCACTATACCTAGTATTTCCTAATAAAACAAATTTTGATGCGAGTAGGAGTTTTAATAGCAAAAAAAGCATCCTTGGAGGCCACTTTAGGCTTACCAAGGATGCTTTTTATTCCCCTTGCAATTAACCAAGAATAGGAACGTTGGGTTCCTCGTACCAAATAGAGAGGACGGTGGCTGTTCCTGAGCTCTGAGTAATATTGATCACCTTAACCCAACTATTATCCTCTAACCATTGATTAACTTCTTTTTCTAAGATTCGAGAATCCGGGGAACTGAAAATCCTCACTTTCATCTTGATCGTCCTTTCATACTAGCTAGTGTTCATTGTTTAATGTCTATTATAGGGGGGTATTCAATAACACAACATAATCATAAGACAGCCGTGCTATTTGTCAAGTTCAAAACTATTTTGAGAACCGACCATAATTTCTGAAAAATCTATTTATTTTTTTAAGAGGCTATGGTATTATGGGTTATAGGTGAATGGTTATTCATTCATAGGCAATATCTTCTAGAAGAGGTGAGGTGTAATTACATGGACGTGCAGCGCGAGATTAAATTCCAACGGATTCTCGATGCTGCCATTGAAGCTTTTGCCGAATCCGGTTTTCACCAATGTCAAGTCAACAAGATTGCTCGGTTAGCCGGAGTCGCAGATGGTACGATTTACTTATACTTCAAAAGCAAAGAGGATGTTTTAATTAGGGTTTTTCAGGATCGAATGGGAAAATTTATTACGGGTATGAGTCGCGAGCTCTCACAGTGTAAAACGACAGAAGCACGCTTACGGACGATTGTTAGGACACATTTTTCCTATATGGAAGAAAACCGCTCTGTAGCCATTGTAACTCAATTAGAGCTAAGGCAGTCCGACCCGCGTGTGCGATTACCCATTAATAGTACGGTTAGTGATTATTTTAACCTTATTGAGGGGGTGATTCAGCAAGGTATAGATTGTGGAGAAGTTCCCAAAATTGATAAGCGGATAGCTCGTCAATTGATCTTTGGCGCTTTAGATGAGGCCACATCTGATTGGGTGATGGCCCGTAGTCCACGAACCTTGATAAGTGGAATAGAGCCTATGACAGCTTTATTTAAGAGTGCACTTCGGTTAAAAGAAGAACCGAAAAAAATAAAACGAGGTGCCGTTGAACCGAAACGAGAGGAGGATGGAAATGCAGATTCATAAAGTAGCAGTTATAGGGTCAGGCGTGATGGGGAGCACCATCGCTGCCCACTTGGCCAATGCCGGAATCCCAAGCCTATTGTTTGATATTATTCCTTCCAAACTATCGGCTAAAGAAGAAGCAGCCGGATTAACCTTGGAGGATCGTAAGGTACGAAATAGTATTGCAGAAGGCAATAAAGTTAAGTTATTGAAGATGAATCCTGCTCCATTATTTGTACCGGAATTTGCAGAACGTATTGAGGTGGGAAATTTAAGTGACGATTTAGCTCGCTTAAGCGAAGTTGATTGGGTCATTGAGGTTGTCGTAGAGCGCCTTGATATTAAGGTGGACCTTTTCAAGAAAATCGCTGCTAATATCCGCCCGGGAACCATTGTCAGTTCTAATACCTCAGGGATTTCTCTAAAAGCGATGGTAGATGATTTGCCTGAGAGCTTTACTCGCAATTTCTTAGGTACACACTTCTTTAATCCCCCGCGCTACATGAAACTCTTAGAAATTATTCCTGGTCCAAATACTGATCCAGCGGTGCTAACCTATATTTCAGAGTTTGGCGAGAGGGTCTTAGGCAAAGGAGTTGTCCTGGCCAAGGATACACCGAATTTCATTGCCAATCGTATTGGCGTGTTTGGTTTGGCAGTGACTCTTCAAGAAATGCTCCGTTCTGGTCTCACAGTGGATGAGGTAGATGCTCTTACTGGACCAGTGATGGGACGTCCTAAGAGCGCCTCCTTTAGAACGGTTGACATGGTCGGGCTGGATACCTTTATCCATACTGCTAATACTGTTGCCGTTGGAGTACCTGGGGAAAAGGATAATTTTACCTTGCCTGAATTTGTGCAGACAATGCTGACCAATGGTTGGCTAGGAGATAAAACCAAGCAGGGCTTCTATAAAAAATCTAAAGGTCCACAAGGAAGAGTTATTGAAGTGCTTGATCCTTTAACCATGACTTATGTTCCTAAGAAAAATGCGAAATTTGCGTCCCTCGACAAAGCCAAAGCGGCTGGCGGCCTAACTGAAAAGATCCGCACCTTAATAAATGGCAAGGATGCCGGGGCAGAGTTTGCCTGGAATGTCCTAAAACCAGTCTTGCTCTATGCTGCGACGATTGCTGAGGATATTGCCGATAATATTTCTGGAATTGATGAAGGCATGTGTTGGGGCTTTAACTGGCAAATGGGACCCTTTGAAATTTGGGATGCCCTTGGAGTCAAAGCAATCGCAGATCGTGTGATCGCCGAAGGTGGAACCTTACCTCCCCTAGTTGAGAAAGTGCTCACAAACGGAGACGGACGATTCTATCAAAAAGCTGAATCTGGTCAAGTCTCATACTTTGCGGAGGGTGAATATCATCCAAAAGCAGTCAGTCCCTATGCCTTTTCCCTTAAGCAAGCCCACAAAGATGGAAAGAAAATCTTGGGTAATTCTGGAGCAAGCCTGATTGACTTGGGAGATGGGGTAGCGTGCCTAGAATTCCACTCTCCGAGTAATTCCATTGGCGAAGATATTTTAACCATGATTCATAAATCTCTGGCAGAAGTCGAGAAGAACTATCTGGGGATGGTCATTGGCAATCAGGGTAAGAATTTCTGCGTGGGTGCTAATCTGATGCAGATTCTCCTGGAAGCTGAGGAAGAAAACTGGGATGATTTAAACTATATGGTTAGTCAATTCCAGAACGGAACAATGGCCTTGAAATTTGCCAAAAAACCTGTTGTAGCGGCTCCTTTTGGAATGACACTTGGCGGTGGTGCAGAAGTTTGCTTGCACTCCCATGCTATTCAAGCTTCATCGGAAACCTACATGGGATTAGTTGAAGTTGGAGTTGGTTTAATTCCTGGCGGTGGAGGAACCAAGGAAATGGCTATACGGGCTATGGAAGGAATCCTTCCAGGTGTGCAGGTATCTCCTGATTATTTCTTTGCTAAGCGTTTTGAGATCGTGGCTATGGCTCAAGTTTCAACAAGTGCTGAAAAAGCCCGGCAGCTGGGCTTCTTACGTGCCCATGATCGCTATAGCATGAATCCAGATCACGTAATATTGGATGCCAAGGCACGAGTTATTGACTTGGCTCGCAACTTCCGACCTAATTTACCAACGAAATATAGAGTCGGTGGAGCTGGCGTTCGTGCGACTTTAGAGTTGGCGTTGCATGGAATGCGCGAAGGCAATTATATCTCAGAGTATGACCAGCATATAGGCAAAAAAATCGCTTATGCAATTACTGGCGGAGATCGCCCGGCAGGAATGCTTGTGGATGAGCAATATCTCTTAGATCTCGAGCGTGAAGCCTTTATGAGCCTAGTCGGAGAGCCGAAGACCCAAGATCGTATCCGCCACATGCTCGCTAAAGGCAAGCCATTACGGAATTAGGGGGGGAAAAGCATGCAAGAAGCCTTCATTATTGACTCCAAACGGACAGCTATTGGTAAAGCGGTCAAAGGTGCCTTGGCTCTGGTTCGACCGGACGATTTAGGTGCTTATGTTATACAAGATATCCTTAAACGAGTTCCTTCTCTCAATCCAGCAGAGATTGAGGATTGTGTTATTGGTTGCTCCTTTCCAGAAGGAGAGCAGGGGATGAATATGGCCAAGATCATGGCTCTGCGCGCTGGTTTGCCCGTTGATGTTTCCGGGGTAACCATCAATCGTTTTTGTTCGTCAGGTCTACAGGCGATATCTATGGCCGCAGACAGAATACGTTTAGGCGAAGCAGAAGTGATGATTGCTGGAGGAGCAGAGAGTATGTCAGCGGTGCCGCTTGGTGGTATGAAACCTGCACCAAATCCATACTTGGTAGAACATGCGCCACAAGCCTATGTTTCGATGGGTATTACTGCTGAGAATGTAGCCAAGAAATATGAAATAACCCGTGAACAACAAGATGTTTTTGCGGCCTCAAGTCATCAAAAGGCTTGGGCTGCTCAAAGCAGCGGACGTTTTGACAATGAGATTGTCCCAGTTCCTTTGCCTATGTACGGAAAACCCGGGGAAAAGTGGTTCACAAAAGATGAAGGGATTCGTCCCGAGACCACTCCGGAGTCTCTTGCGAAATTAAGGACAGCCTTTAAAGCTGGGGGTACTGTTACGGCAGGGAACTCGTCCCAGACCAGTGACGGTGCAGCCATGAGTCTACTTATGTCTGAACAAAAACTGAAGGCTCTTGATCTTAAACCTTTAGCCGTTTGGCGTGGCTTTGCAGTTGCCGGTGTAGAACCAGAGCTAATGGGTATTGGCCCGATTAGAGCTATTCCAAAAGTATTAAAGCAAGTAGGCTTAACTCTTGACCAAATCGATTTATTCGAATTAAATGAGGCTTTTGCTTCCCAATCGCTTGCGATCATTAAGACGCTAGACATAGATCCGGCTAAGGTGAATGTCAATGGAGGGGCTATTGCCTTTGGGCATCCCCTTGGTTGTACGGGTGCTAAACTTACAGCGACGCTTTTGAGCGAAATGAGCAAGCGGAAATTAAAGTATGGTATGGTGACGATGTGTATCGGTGGCGGCATGGGCGCTGCTGGTGTATACGAATTATTGTAAAATGCAAGACGCGAGTTCGGGGTTCGAAGAATGAACCCTTCGAGCCCCGAACACCCTTGACTTGCGCAAGCAGGGCGAAGCGTAGGGACGGTTCTCGGCATTGGATAAACATAGAGAACCGTTCCCGACTTGCAAAACTTAATCTGTAAATGTAGAAGAAGCACCTGGTGCAGAGTAGAGTAATTCGGTTCAATGTTAAGGCGTTCGAAAGCGAACGTCTCCATTCGAACTTCGAACCTCGAACTTCGTACCTCGATAAAGAGGAGGATGTAACCATGGAATTAGAATTACGCGGAGGCGGTTTTTTACTCGCTGAAGTTTCTCCTGATCAAGTATACGTACGAGAGGAATTAAATGAAGACCATAAGCAACTTAAGCGTATGGCTCATAATTTTATGTCCAAAGAAGTTGCTCCAAAGATAGAGGAAATGGAAGAGCAACAAGAAGGCGTTGTTCGTGAATTTATGCGCCAAGCTGGAGAATTGGGGTTACTAGGGTTAGAAGTCCCTGAAGAATTTGAAGGTCTAGCTATGGATAAGGCTTCCACAGTAGTGGTAGGTGAAGAAGTTCCTCGGGGAGGGTCATTTGCAGTTGCCTATGCAGCGCATACTGGGATTGGAACCTTACCCATTGTCTACTTTGGCACACCTGAGCAAAAGGCAAAATATCTGCCGGGACTTGCTAACGGTACTAAAGTTGCAGCCTATTGCTTAACTGAACCTGGTTCGGGATCGGATGCTTTAGGCGCGAAATCCACCGCTGTTTTAAATGCAGAGGGAACCCATTATATCCTCAATGGTACTAAACAATTTATCACCAATGCGGGATTTGCTGATGTTTTCCTCGTCTATGCTAAGGTAGACGGAAAAATGACCAATTTCATCGTCGAACGGGAAACACCGGGACTATCTTTTGGACCAGAAGAACAGAAAATGGGAATTAAAGGTTCTTCAACCCGTCAAGTAATCTTGGAAGATGTAATGGTTCCTGTAGAAAACGTGGTCGGTGAACTGGGGCGTGGACACGTTGTGGCGTTCAATATCTTGAATGTCGGCCGCTTTAAATTGGCAGCTGGGGCTATCGGTAGTGTGCAGGTGGTCCTGGAGACTGCTTTGAAGTATGCTTCCGAACGTAAACAATTCGGAGAAGCACTCAATACCTTTGGGGCAATTCAACATAAGATTGCAGAAATAGCCACCAAGACCTATATGGCTGAGAGTGTGGTTTATCGTACTGCCGGTCTTATGGAGACTGGATTCCATGGTCTCGATCTAACGGGAGACTGCCGTAAAGAGGCTGGAAAGGCTTTAGAGGAGTATGCGATTGAGTGTTCCCTCAACAAAGTCTATGCTTCCGAAGTTTTGGATTTCGCCGTGGATGAAGGGGTTCAGATTCATGGCGGTTATGGCTTTATCAAGGAATATCCTATTGAGCGTATGTATCGTGACTCTCGTATTAATCGACTTTTTGAAGGAACAAATGAAATTAACCGTCTGCTTGTTCCAGGAACACTCTTGAAGCGAGCTATGACAGGTGAACTTCCTTTACTTCAGGCAGCCCAAGCCGTTAGTAAAGATCTGGTTTCAGCTGGAATGGGTAATAGTGCAGAAGGATTAGAAGCACTTAACCAAATGACCCAGAAGGCTAAGAAACTATGCTTAATGGCTGCAGGGCTGGCAGCGCAAAACCTGGGTATGGCTTTGAAGGACAACCAATTTATTCTAACGGGAATGGCTGAGATGGTCCTCCAAGTCTACGCTATGGAAAGTGGAGTTTTACGTGCTCAGAAAGTTCAAAACTTGGATGTTTCTGAAGAGCATAAAGCCTTTGTCGAAAAGGCTGCAACTCTTGGTGCTTACGCAGCATTTAATATTCTTGAGCAACAGGCAAAGGAAGTTCTTTGTGCTGTCGAGAAAGGGGATTCCCTCAACACTGTACTGGCTGGAATGCGTAAGCTTGTTCGACGTCCCAACGTGGATATGATCGGAATGCGACAAGAAATTGCTAAATATATTATTGAAAAAGAAGGATATCCCAGCAATTACTAAAAAGATAATACAATAACAATTATGATATAACAAAAGGCCATCGTCTTATTAGGACATGGCCTTTTGTTGAAAACCTATTTTCAGTTTTTTGTGTCAATTAATTATCGTTCAATTACTGCTTCCGTGCATTTATCGCAAAGCACGGATATAGTTTCTCCATTTTCTTGACCCGAATAGAATAGCGTCTTGTGGCAACGCTCGCAAATGACTCGGTATTGATAAGGGTTATCTTTTACGGATGTTTGGGTGTTATTCATTGATATCCTCCTGACTGACACTAAACTGTTAGTACTAGAACTTGTGCATTTAGATTATTGAATCATTTTTTGCCTTACTATTCAATTGTACTTTATTATACAGATAAAAGTAATAAATAATCATTGATTATGGAGGTAATCTTTAAAATGACAGACATAAAAGAAGTATCAGATAATGTTTTTATGTTAAAAATTCCTTTATCTTTCAATGTGGATGCTGTAAATCTATACCTGTTCGCAGGGGAAGTACCCACGTTGTTAGATGCAGGAACTAATACACCAGAAGTAATTGAGGCTGTTCGTGAAGGTATGAAAAAGGTAGGGATTAAAAAACTAGAGCAGATCCTGGTTACTCATTGGCATGTTGACCATGCGGGAGCAGCAAAAACTTTTGCCCAAGAAGGAGCACGAATAGTTGTAGGTACTCGGGATTACCAAGAATGGACGAGTTTTGTACAGGGACAAGCCTTCAATCGTCTTAATGAATGGGCAACTCAGGAATGGGGAGTTCCAGAAATGGAAATACCGGGGATGCTGAAGATTTCAAAAAGACTACAATACTTAACAGCCTTACCCGATCAAGTAACATTCATCCAACCCGACGAAACTATCATGGCGGGTAATAAATTGTTGCGTTCGATTGCTACACCGGGCCATACAGCTGGACATATGTCGTTTTATAATGAGAAAGATTCGATACTATTTTCAGGAGACATGCTTCTTCCTGATGAGATTCCCTATCCTGGGATCTGGCAGGAAAAGGGCAATGTGGTTAGCGGTTTGCCTAGCTATCTGGAAAGTCTAAAAAGGATCGAAGCCCTTCGCACTCATACTTATTTACCGGGGCATGGATCAGATAGTGATAACTTAGTTGCACGTTGTCAAGAAATTAGAGAGCAATTGTACCAACAAATTAACGAATACCATCCAGCTGAGACAGTATATTTAACTGCCTCAAACTTTGGCAAACAGAAGATTCATCCAGGGCTTCTTTTCGTACAATTACATTATGTTTATGGGTGGGAGCAACTAAAAAAACAGGCAGTATAATAAGCAATTGCATTTCAGACTAATTATTAATAATTAGTCTGAAATAAATATGAGGAGCGGACAAAAATGAGAGGTAGCAAAGGAAAACCTAATAAGGGAGAGCAGAAGGTAAGTTTGGGCAAGTATCTTAGCAAAAACTTAGGAATAGGCGTTCCAGTGGTTTCCTCGGTTGGATTGGCTCTTGCTTTATTAATTGATCTAAGTAGGCCTCAAACCTTATCTTTGTTTTTGTATTTTCTTTTTTTTGGAGCAGCCATAGGAGCTCTTGTTTCCCTAAAGAACTACTATTCTCTATTGAAGCCAATCTATGAGATGGAGAAGGGGATTATCTTGGTTGCTCAAGGAGATTTAACCCAAGAAATTAATATTAACAAAAAAAGCGATTTAGCGGATATAGGTCGAGTATTTAACCAGATGGTGAAGAACTTCAATATAATTATTCATAAGATTGGAGAGATGGCAAACCTATGGGTTACTTCGTCTGAAGAATTATCCGCTAGCTCTCAAGAAGTGACTGCAACGAATAGCGATGTTGCCAGTAATACAAGTAAAATGGCTGAGGAAGTTCATAATCAAGTACGAACGCTAGAACAAATGAGAACTATGGTAACCGAACTTGAAAATGCGTCTCGTATGATAGCACAAAGAGCAAAGTCAGTTTCTAAAGAAGCTGTGACATCTGAAAGACATTCGGAGGCAGGATTAGCGAAGCTCTCCGAAATAGTGACTACTATGGAGGAGACAAACCAGTCCGTAAACAATTCTGTTAGGACTATCGAAGATCTAGCGGATCAATCAAATCGTATCGGATTAATCGCTGAGACAATTGCCCAAGTGGCAAACCAAACAGATCTATTGGCACTGAACGCTGCAATAGAAGCTGCTCGGGCCGGGAACCATGGGAGGGGGTTTGCGGTAGTTGCAGATGAAATCCGCAAACTCGCAGAGGATGTAGCTTCTTCAACACGTGAAGTAACGAGAATTACTACTCTTATTCAACATAGGGTAGATTATGCGGTTAAAGGCATGATGCAAACAGATTCGAGTGTAAAAATTAGTGTTGCCTCAATACAGGAGGCTCAGAAGGCTTTAGAGATCATCACACATTCAACAAAAGAAGTTTCGGCAAATATTTCAGATATTGCTTCATCTAGTGAGCAAACACTAGAAAGTATGGAGGAAATGAAGAAGCATGTAAATAGGTTTGTCCTTGTTTCACAAGCTACAGAAGCAACAGTAGAGGCAATTGAAGACTCGACCACTGAAGTTGCCTCAACCATGCAAAATGTTGCGTCAGAAGCCCAATCGCTAGCCCAAAATGCGAGTCAAATTCAACAAGAATTAAAACGGTTTAAAGTTCTCAAAGCGATTCTCTAAAGGAAGGAGGATGAGGCTTAATGTATGGTAGTGAGGAATACCCTAAAAAGGGAAAGCAGGATATCGGTTTAGGAAAGTATCTGGGCAAAAATTTGGGTATTGCTGTTCCTATGCTTAGCGTTATGGGTCTAGTAATAGCTTATTTTATGAAACTTAACTGGTCAAAATCTCTTGTAGTTTTTCTAGGCTTTGTACTATCAGCGACATTCATCGGATTTATTATAATGATAAAAAATTATTACTTAATTTTTAAGCCCATTTATGCCATGCAACAAGGAATTCGTTTGGTATCAGAAGGAGATTTAACTCAACGAATTGACACAGCAAAAAAACGTGATATTGCCGAGTTAGGGCGGGCGTTTAACCATATGATTATTAACTTTAACGAAATCATACATAACATTGGTGATATGGCAAACTCTTGGGTTGTTTCGTCAGAAGAATTATCAGCAAGCTCCGAAGAAGTAACCACAACGAATAACCGCATTGCCAAGTCTACAAGCCAAATGGCCTTAGATACGAGAGAGCAAGTACAAACCTTAAAACAGATGGAAACAATGGTCGCTGAATTGGAAAGTGCTGCTCAAATGATTGCCCAAAATGCCATGGCCGTTTCCGAAGAGGCTGTTAAATCTGAAAGAAATTCGGAAGATGGACTCGTCAAACTCTCAGTTATTGTTTCAACAATGGAAGAGACGAATAAAGCTGTATATAAATCTGCGCGAACCATTGAGGAACTAGCCGAACAATCTAATCATATTGGTTCTATCACCGAAACAATTGCTCAAGTAGCACAACAAACGAACCTTTTAGCACTGAATGCAGCAATTGAAGCAGCTCGTGCTGGGGAACATGGGAAAGGTTTTGCCGTGGTTGCTGACGAGATTCGCAAACTCGCAGAGAATGTAGCTACTTCTACAAGGGAAGTTACAGAAATTACGACTCTTATCCAACAGAGTGTTAATTATGCAGTTAAAGGAATGATGCAAACAGATTTAAAGGTTAAGGATAGTGTTGCTTCAATCCGTGAAGCACAAGAAACTCTTTCAGTTATTACTTCTTCAACAAAAGAGGTGTCAGTTAACATTTCAGATATTGCCTCTTTTATTGAACAAACTCTTGGAAGTATGAAAGAAATGACGAACTATGTAAATACAGTTATTCAAGTTTCTGAGGAAGCAGCTATCACGGCAGAATCTATTGAGCAAGCAACTTTTGAAGTGACTGCAACTATGCAAGTAGTAGCGTTAGAGGCCCAGTCTCTAGCGAAAAATGCCAATCAACTTCTGAAAGAAATTGAACGTTTTAAGGTATAAACGATACCCTTCGTGTTCACAAAGAGGTTTAAAATAATAGCAGAAGAGTACTTTAATATTTGAGGATAGTGAACATTAATTGATTAAATTATCATAATATTCAAAACCGGGTTATTATCGTATAGCCACTTTTGGGATAAAACGGGAGGGGATTCAGTGGAAGGCACATATGAAAAAAAGGAAAACAAGAAGCATACAATCAGTTTGGTCAAGTACATTGGTCAAACATTAATTACGGTGGTTCCTATGGTATCTATAATGGGACTAGTGATAGCTTATATTATGAAACTTGATCGGTCAAATTCAATAAAAATACTATTTATGTTTGTATTATCTGGCATTCTCATAGGGGTTTTTGCTTCTTTAAAAAATTACATCCGATTTCTTAAGCCTATATATATAATGCAGCAAAAGATTGTTCAGGTCGCGCAAGGGGATCTAACACAAAGAATCAGTGTTTCCCAAAATAGCGTTGTTGAATTAGGGCAAGCCTTTAACGATATGATGGATAACTTCGGAGGTATTATTTATAAGTTGCGCGAGATGGCAAAGGCTTGGGCTGTTTCCTCGGAGGAATTATCAGCAAGCTCTGAAGAGGTTACTGCGACGAACCTCAATGTCGTTGATTTTACGACTCAAATGGCCTCAGAGGCTCGGGAACAAGCAAGAACACAACAGCAAATGCAAGTAATGGTATCGGAGCTCGAAAATGCTGCTCAAATGATCGCCGAAAGGGCTACGTCTGTTTCCCATGAGGCCGTAAAATCGGAAAAGCATTCTGAAGATGGATTATCTAAGCTTTCGGTTATCGTCGCTACAATGGAAGAGACGAATAGATCGGTGAACAATTCTGTGCGGACCATAGAGGAACTAGCTGAACAATCAAATCGCATTGGTTCGATCACGGAAACAATAGCTCAAGTGGCACGGCAAACCAATCTTTTGGCACTAAATGCGGCGATAGAAGCAGCAAGAGCGGGGGAACAAGGAAAGGGCTTTGCCGTTGTTGCTGACGAAATACGTAAACTCGCAGAGAATGTAGCTTCTTCAACACGGGAAGTTACGGATATTACGTCACTTATTCAACAGAGTATTAGTTCGGCAGTAGAAGGAATGATGAAGACAGATTCTAAAGTAAAAGAGAGTGTCATTTCCATACATGATGCACAAGAGACATTAGCTATTATTGCGAATTCGACGAAAGATGTATCTATTAATATTTCCGATATTGCTGCCTCAAGCGAGCAAATGCTTGGAAGTATGGAGGAAATGAATCTTTATGTCGATAGGGTAAAACAAGTTTCTGAAGAAGCTGTACAAAAGGCAGAACATATTGAGGAGTCTACTACTGAAGTATCTGCAACGATGCAAATTGTAGCTGCAACTGCCCAATCTCTGGCTCAAAACGCAAGCCAGATTAAAGATGTAGTCGAACAATTTAAGGTATAGGCACATGTGATTGAATACTACATGTATGAGAAACGTACACAGAGCCCGATGGAGATAAAACAGAATTTACTGCTACTTAGTTGTTAAACCGCAATTTTAGAGGAATATCCCTACTTGGCATATATTTTGCAAATAGATTATAGATGAATTGCAAAGGAGGAATCTCGGTATGTGTTGGGTATGTGAAAAATATGGTAATGGTCAGAAATGGTATCTCAACCCTGAGAACTATGCTCGACGACTTTATAAAGTGCGTAAGGAAGGTCAGGAATCAAAGGGTGCTGATGCAGACCCACAGGCAGCAGGTATGGGAGCGGGTGTGGTAGCTGAGCTAGTTAAAGCCCGAATCAGCGGGGATCTTGAATGGGAAGCGGAAATAAAACGAGAAGCCTTGGAACATGCCTATCAAACTCACTTTGGGCAAGTTGTTACGTTGGATGAATACTTAGACATCCTAGATATTGCCTATCCTCTAGCAAAAATGACCTGCGGATGCCGTCGGGTGCAGAGGGGTATGCCTGATGAAGAGAATTTTACGTGTATGGGCATAGGACCGGGTATGTACAAATGGGAACGCTGGCCAGAGACCTATCGCGGCGGAGTAGAATTTATCACCCCAGAAGAGGCCAAGCAGTGGGCTTTAATGAACCACAAAGAGGGTCGAGTTCAGACTGTTGATGTGTTTGGTACGCCGTACATAGGAGGATTATGTCAGTGCGAGTATCCAGGGTGTGTTGCAGTTCGTAACAGGATTGACTATGATTTTAAATTCCTGTTGAAAGGGCATACGGTTGCAAAAGTCGATCGCGAAAAGTGTACTGGATGCAAAAGCTGTTTAGGCCGTTGCCAGTTCAAGGCTCTTAACCTAGAAGTTTACACTAACAAGGCTTATGTTGATATGGATCAGTGTTTTGGCTGCGGATTATGTTTGACGGCTTGTCCGACTGGAGCTATCGAATTATTCGATAGGGAAAGTATGCCTGGACTAGCAGAGAACTGGTAAGGGGGGATTGAAAAATGCTTGCACAAATTAACATTGACTATAATTTATGTAAGGATCCATTAGGATGTCGCCAATGTTTAAGTGTGTGCCCATCCGTGGTTTTTGTATGTGGTCCCACAAAGGTATGGAAAGGGCGAGAAACTGATCCTAGTGAATACAAGATTATAGGGCGTTATTTTGATAAATGTTCCGGTTGTGGCGATTGTGTTAAGAATTGTCCTACGGGTGCAATATACTTGGAATTCTTACCGCGTGAGCAGTTAGCCCAGAAATTTAGAGAAGAACGGGCAACCCAACTTAGAGAGCGTAATGGAATGATAGAAAAGGAGAGTTAAGTATGACGTTGGATTTTAAGGTCTTGCAAAAAGTCAAAGGCAATCCCAGCGCGGAGGTTGCACCTGGCCGACGATTAAAATCAGTCCCCGACCAAGATTATGTGTATGATCTGCCCAAGGAACTAATCTACAAAGTCCAACAGGAATTTCCGATAGATCATTTGATTGACTCGACTGAAAAGACAAATGAGGGTTTTTTGGCTGAAAAGGGTAGAACGTTTATGGATCTTTTGATAAAGGAAGCAGATTCAAAGGAATTCATGGATAGAACAGGTGAGATGATTGAACAGGTAGCCCAGCAAACAGGGATTCGGTTCCCTCACGTCCTAGAAAGGTACATTGAACTTGGGATACTGTCTCTACGTCCAAGGGATGCTTGGACGGTTACGGAGGCGACTACAAAAGCTTTAAAGGTTCGAAGCTTTAACTGCAGTTTAAGTAAGTTTTTGGCTGATCAAGGAATAAAGGATTGTCAGGTTTTTTGTTTGGCAGCTAATGAGGTCGCTGCCCAAAAAGCTGGAACCAAGGTGAATATAACTTATAGTAAAGATGCAACGGGCAGTGGGCTATGTGAACTTGCTTTTTGCCCTCAATAAGGAGGATAAGTTGCTTTGCACATTGGACATAACGAGGATGACATAGATCACGAAAGCCTTGCTATGAGACATTTAGGTGAGGGGATTGCTAAAGAAGCTGCGGGTAAGCTGCATGAAGCTTTTAATGAGTATATGGTAGCTAATGTTCTCGATCCTCAATTAGAAGTCGCACAGATAAAACTTAAGGAACTTAAACAGAAGCTTGTCTCTGATCGATAAGATCATCTGCAAAAAGGGGAAGGCGAAGTTTTATGATAGGGAAAGAATTAATTGGTCGAGAAAGCGAGTCTGTTGTATTGAAAATTAGGCTCGAGGAAGTGCGTAGGTTTGCCGAGGGCATAGGAATTCCGTTTAATGGTGAGGTACCAGTAACCTATATAGGAACGTTACTTCATGCTGATATTCCAGGGCTTGAACTGACCAATGCTGGAATGATCCACGGAGAGCAGAAGATAGCCTATCGACGTTCTCTCTCTGTTGGAGATAGCCTTACCTATAAACGGCGTATTAAAGATGTTCATGAACGAACCAGCAAGCTTGAAAAGATAATGTTAGTGGTACTTGAAACGACTGGTTATGACCTAACAGGCGAGTTGGTTTTTTCCTGCAGTTCGACATTAATAACCCCGGTTAAGGGGGATAAGTGTTTGAATAATTATCAGGTCTCTGATCGAGGACCCATCCGAGAATGGGAACCTAACCACGTCCAAATTCGACAATTTGCTGAGGCTTCCGGTGATTTTAACCCTATTTATTTAGATGACACCTATGCGCGTCAAGTTGGTCTAGAGGGTATGGTAGCGCATGGAACGCTAACTATGGGTCAATTAGAGGCTATGCTAACGGAATGGATCGGCAAAACGGGGAGAATAAGTAAGCTTAATGTTCGTTTCGAGCAGGTAGTTCGTCCAGGGGACAAGATTACCTTTTGCGGCTCTATACGATTACGTACTGAAAAGGTAATAGTTTGCGATATAGTAGCTTACAATAAAAAAGAGGAGATAGTTTTATCGGGTTTGGCACACATAGTAAACTAGTTTAATTAAAGTTGAACAAAAAACATAGTGTTCCTATCGTACTAGAGGCTTTCTGTGCCAAAGCATAGTGCGGGGACCTATCCTACTTCCCCTAGCATAGGAGAAAATGCTTTGTTTAGTGCTTTCTCATGTTCTAGGGTTATTTATTATAATATTTTAAATTATTAAAATAATTGGTCGGGGTTATTTACTTTCAATAGATGCAACCTGTATAATATTGACAGAAGATTTAAATTGGAGGATTAACATGAGTGATAGAGCCCATGCTGTTATAACGAAGGCTTTTCCGCGATGGGATCGAAAACTTCTATTTGAAATCCTCAATAATATTCATGATGTCGTTATGGTTATCGACTTAGATACAAGAATTGTTTATGCAAACGAAGCCTATGCCAAGATTCTGGGGGTACCAGTAGCAAAAGTATTAGGGCGCAGGCTAGATAAAATTGAACCTAAGGCTGAGGCAATCAACGTACTGCGTACGGGCAATCCATACCAAATAGGCGGGGATTACTTGGATTCCCTTGGTATCAATGTGGTAGGAAGTTCATTTCTTTTATATGATGATAACAACAATATCATTGGCTGTGTCTCAATTTTTAAAAATATTACGGATGTTGTAGAACTAAACCGTGAGTTACAGCAGACAAAGGGTGTAGCGGATTATTTGAAACAGCAGTTAGAACAATGGGAACAGCTGCCCCTGTCTTTCAAAGAATATGTAGGTCAAAACACTCGAGTGAAGAAAACCTTAGTATTAGCAGCTAAGGTAGCACGTACAGATAGTACGGTTCTAATTCTTGGTGAAAGTGGAGTTGGGAAAGAGGTATTAGCTAGGGCTGTTCATAATAGTAGCAGACGCAAGGATATGCCCATGATCAAGGTGAATTGTGCCGCGATGCCTGAGAATTTAATTGAGAGTGAACTGTTTGGATATGAGGACGGAGCGTTTACAGGGGCTAAAAAGGGAGGTAAACTTGGTAAGTTTGAACTGGCCCATTGTGGAACTATTTTTCTCGATGAAATTGGAGATATGAGTCTCACTATGCAAGCAAAGTTATTACGTGTATTGCAAGAAAAAGAGTTCGAACGGGTAGGTGGGAATAAAACAATCAAGGTCGATATACGAGTGATTGCAGCAACTAACCGAGATTTAGAAAAAATGATCAATGACGGATCGTTCAGGCTTGATCTGTACTACCGGCTAAATATTGTACCACTGACATTGTCCCCACTACGTGAACGTAAGGATGATTTACTGGCCCTCGCTAAGACATTCCTTGATCAGTTCTCACGGGAAGTCGGGCATGAGCTGAATCTGTCGCCCAGAGTGATAAGATTTTTTCAGGAATATAACTGGCCCGGTAACATCCGGGAATTACAAAATGTTTTAGAACATGCAAGTATTGTCTGTGGGGGCGGGACCATTGAAATTCAGCACTTACCCGCTCGCATGATTCCGACCGACGATAATAACATGACATTAAAGGATAAGCCTTACGCTGTTAGGGAGATACTCGCTAGGATGGAAAAGGAACTAATATTATCAGCCTTAGATACATATAACAACAACCGTACTAAAGCTATGAAAGCCTTGGGGTTTTCGAGACGGGTTTTTTACGATAAGTTAATTAGATACGGTATCGACTGATTAATTTTAATAAATAATCAATAGGCATGCTATAACTTTAAAGGAAGACATGTGCGCTTTGCGCACAAAAATTAAAAAAAGAATATGGTTTTGTATCTATTTCCTTACATAGGAAAAAACCCTCAGTGGACTGCTTTTTGCCAGACAAGAGGGTTTTTTTGTATATTCCAAGAGTTGGCATAGGGCTTGCAATAAAGCAACGTATCAGAATATTTAAAAAAATATGGTTACATTTGGATGAAGGAGAATAACTATGAGAACAAGAGCTCAGTATATCGAAGGGCTAAGCAAGATGAACAGAAACCTCTATTTTAATGGTGGCATGATTGATAGGTTAGATCCACTTCAAGAAGGTGCTCTTAACGTAATGGGCTTAACCTTTGATGCGGCCTGGGACCCCGCCAGTAAGGATCTTTGTACGGCAAAATCTCACATTACAGGGGAAATCATTAACCGTTTTAATCATATTCACCAAAACGCTGATGACTTGCACAAGAAGCAAGACATGACTCGTTTCTTAGTCAATAAGGTTGGGCAGTGCATTCAACGATGCATGGGAATTGACGCTTCTAATGCAATTCACGCAGTGTCTTTCGAAGCTCAGAAGTCCACCAAAGCCAAGACAGCCTACCATGATAACTGGCTTAAATGGCTCGAGCGTTTCCAAAGAGAAGATCTCGTGGTAAGCTGTGCGCAAACTGATGTTAAGGGAGAGCGTTTGAAGCGGCCAGCTGAGCAGGATGACCCGGATATGTATGTCCATGTTGTGGAAGAACGGAGCGATGGGATCGTTGTGCGCGGCTGCAAAGTTCATATTTCAGAAGCATCTATTTCTGACGAGATCCTCGTCGTGCCGAACCGAGCCTTACAAAAGGGTGAGGAAGCTTATGCCTTGGCCTTTGCAGTTCCATCAGACTATGAAGGGGTCAAGCAGATAGTTCACTTCCATAATTATCGGAAGCGTGACACTTATCAGAGGGGGATAGAATACGGCTACACGGACTCCTATGTCATCTTTGATGATTGCTTTATTCCTTGGGAACGCGTATTTCTATGTGGAGAAACTCAGCATGGTGGTATGACTGCCCTGCTATTTGCTTTGTTCCATCGTCATTCCTATTCTGGCTGTAAACCTGCAATGCTTGACTATGTTATCGGGATGGGTGCCCTTGCAGCAGAAATTAATGGGATTGAAAAGACCCCCCATGTGCGCGAAATGTTATCCAAACTGATTATGACTGGTGAACTTGGCTATGCGGCAGGCTACACGTCCTCTGCACTTAGTAAGCCTGAAGTTTTTATGCCTGGTTTGGGAGTAGTACCCTATGGACCTGGCAGCTATATTCCCAACTCAATTTATGCCAACGTTGGCAGGTGCCTGACCGGTGAGGCCGTGTTTCATGAACAAGAGATCCTTTGCAACATTGCAGGGGGGATGCCTGCTACCTTCCCCTACGAAAATGACCTGACAAACCCTGAAATCAAAAATTTATTGGAAAAGTATCTGAATCGTAATCCTAAGATGCCCATAGAAGAACAAATTAAGTTTTGGATGAACTTCATCGATTTTGGTCTCTCTGGCTCCGCAGGTGCCACCCTGTATGGTGCTTATCATGGCGGTGGATCTCCGATTATGGAACAGATCGCTATCACTTCCCAATATGATATGGAATCTAAAAAGGACATTGTCAGGGCCATCGCAGGAATGAAACCTAGATCGAAAAAGAAATAGGTAAAGGAGAGAAATTAATGGCTAGTAAATTTATGTACAGCAATCGTGATCACAAGTTTATTATCAAAGAATGGCTAGATGGAAAAAAGATCTTAGAATTAAAAAGGTTTAGGGACTATATCAGTATTGAGGATGTGGATGGAATACTTGACCAGTCCTTAAAAATGAGCAAAGAAGTCGTTGCTCCAACCAATGATGATGGAGATACAATTGGAGCAATTTTTAAGGATGGGAAAGTTACAGTGCCCCCTTCTTTTCATAAAGCCTTCAAGTTTATTCAAGAAAATGGCTGGGGTGCCAGCAACAGTGACGTTGAAGGAGAGGGTGCTTTACCAGAGATTTTGAATCAAGGGGTCCGGGAGTTTATTATTGGGGCGAATCCCTCTATGTCTCCTTACGTTGGATTAAGCGGAGGTATAGCCTCTGTAATCAAGGCGTTTGGCTCACCTGAACAGATCTCTCTCTATACTCCAAAAATGTTTGAAGGTGTTTGGGAAGGGACCATGTGTCTAACAGAACCCGGTGGTGGGTCTGATGTAGGGGATATGACAACCAAAGCCTATCCAACAGAAAACCCCTTAATCTATAAGGTGAAAGGGACAAAATGCTTTATTACCGGAGGAGATCATGATCTTACGGACAATATTATTCATCTGGTGTTAGCCCGGGTGGACGGAGCTGCCCCTGGCACTAAAGGACTTTCGTTATTCATCATACCAAAGGTTTGGGTTAATGAAGACGGCAGTCTGGGAGAATCCAACGATGTATCGACTGTTGGTATAGAGCATAAGATGGGTCTTAAGGGTTCTTCAACAGCGGTACTTAGCTTTGGGGAAGAGGGTCAATGCCGCGGGGTTTTATTAGGCAGCCCGCCGGATGAAAAGGGGATTGGACAAGGTATTGCACAAATGTTTAGGATGATCAATGGATCAAGGTTGGATACGGGGCATAGTGCCCTAGCGGTGGCGACTGTGGCCTATAATAATGCAGTTGATTATGCTAAACAGCGCATACAGGGGCGACCTATTCACAATCCCAAAGCTGGCAGGGTTCCTATCATTCAGCACGAAGATGTTCGTCGTATGCTGCTCACACAAAAGGCCACGCTGGAAGCAATGCGAGCGATGATTTTTAAAGGTTACTATTACTTGGATTTAATTGAATTTGGGGATGATCCTGGAGATATTAAGGCAGCAAAGCGCGCCCTTGAAGTTATTACACCTTTAATCAAAGCCTATTGCTCTGACCAAGGGTGGTTAATGATCACTGAAGCTATTCAAGTTTTCGGTGGTTACGGATTTACTGAGGAATACCCAGTAGCACGTCAAGCCAGGGATGTTAAGATTTATTCTATCTGGGAGGGTACTAATTTTATCCAATCAATGGACCTAGTGGGTCGTAAATGGAGCCTAGATAAAGGAAATGTCTTCAAAGAATGGATGATGGAAATGGCGACATTTGTCCAATCCAACCAGAATCATAAAGTGTTTGCTCGAGAGTTTGAGGTGCTGGGTAAAGCATTAATGGCGTACCAGGATCTTGTAGGTACCGTCTTAGGCTATTTTAAAGAAAACATTAAACTGGTTCCATTGTACAGTACGAGAATCTTGCGGATTACAGCTGAACTTTATGGGGGCTGTTTGCTGATGCAGCAAGCCTTAGTGGCCCAAGAAAAACTGGAACAGGGGAACTCAGACAAAGCTTTCTATGCCGGAAAGGTATTTAGCGCTAAATTTTATATACTCAATATTGTTCCGGATGTGGCGGCAACAGTGCGGATTATTAAAGAGGGCGACACCTCTGCTATCGATATTCCTGAAGAAGCTTTCTAATAACCTAATAGAATTATTTGCTATTGTATGACAACTAGAGAAGGGCTGGCGATATTTTTATGAGTCAGTCATTAAACATATTTAGAAATTGATTCCTGAAAGGTGGTAAAGTCTTGGATATTAAGATAACTATGATGGAGCGGCGGAGTATCCGCAAATATAAAGCTGATCCAGTCTCGGACGAAATGTTGCTGGAATTAATGGAGGCAGCCCGTTTAGCCCCGTCCGGAACGAATCATCAGCCTTGGCGATTTATTGTCGTCAAGAATCAGACCATAAAAGAACAAATTCAAGCAGCTGCATTTAATCAGAAATTTCTTAGCCAGGCCCCCATTCTATTAGTTTGTTGTGCTGATCTCATGACCTATGCTAATGATACCAAGAAAAGATTGCAGGAACTAATCGATGCAGGGGTTTTCGGGCCGGAAGCCTTCGAAAGTTATCCTGGCATTGATCAACCTAAAGATGCTAATGCTTTGAAGGCCTTTATCCCACATGCCATGTTAAATGTCGGACTTGCTATGGAACATATCGCTTTGAGGGCTGTTTCGTTGGGTCTAGGTACCTGCTTTGTACAATTAATGAAGGCTAAGCAGATTGCCCAGATCTTGGAGATGCCTGAACATCTGGTGATCACAGGATTGATGCCTGTAGGCTTTCCGGATCAAAACCCGGCACAGCGCCCTCGGGTAAGTGTTCAAGACATTATCTATAAAGTGGTTGATTGATGTTTTGGCTTTAAAAGAGATAAAGTTCCCTAAATCATTAATCGGTAAACTAATGATTTAAACTACTCTTGTACTCATCTCAAGGTGTTCCCAAATAGTTTGGTCTGGCCATGTTAAGTCAGCATGAAAAATTGGGGAGGTAGCTAATATGGACGAACACGTTCGGAAGGATTGGCCCAGTTATTTAGCCCCCGACTTAACCTATCGTTTAGGTCAGAAACCTCTGCACGAGTATTTGAGGGACCATGCTCACCTAAACCCTGAGAAAATTGCGATCATCTGGTATGGGCGGGAGATTACCTATAGAGAATTAGATGATCTTAGCGAAAAGTTTGCGGCATATTTAATAAGCTCTGGAGTTAAGAAAGGAGAGCATATAGCTCTTTTTCTCTCGAATTGTCCTCAGTATTTTATTGCGCATTATGGTATCCAGAAAATTGGGGCGGTTGTAGGGCCCTGTAGTCCATTGTTCAAGGAGTGGGAACTTGAGTATCAACTAAACGACATGGAAGCTAGAATAATCATAACAGCCGATAGTTTGTATGACGTTGTAGAAAACGTACTATTAAAAACAGTAGTTGAGCAAGTAATCCTTACTAATTATGGAGAATTTCTGCCGGCAAAGCCTACCCTTAATGTTCCCGGGGAGATTTGCAAACCTAAGCCGCTGATTTTAGGTGTTCATGACATGTTAGCAGTTATTAACGAACAAGAAAGTTTGGTTGTGGACGTTGACATTAGTATGGATGACAATTGTCTAATGGTCTACACATCAGGCACGACGGGTCAACCGAAAGGAGCTATGCTTTCTTATACTAATGCTCTTTTTAAAGCAGCAGCAGTTGCTCAAAGCAGTGTCGTCGTGGCTGAGGACATGTTACTTACTGTTGCCCCCCTTTACCATATTGCTGGGATGTTAATGGGACTCAATTGCCCAATTTATGCTAATGCAAGCATGGTTCTCCTCTATCGGTTTGATCCGGTCGCGGTATTGCAGGCGATCGACCGATACAAATGTACTTGGTGGTATAGTGTTGCGCCCATGAATGTTGCTGTTATGCAGGTACCCAATGCAGAACAGTATGATATCTCCTCCTTGAAAACAAATGTCGGCACTAGTTTTGGTATTACCCTCACTCAGGAGATTGCGGAGGCCTGGAAGAAGTTCACAGGAGGCTGTGGACTCTATGAAGCTGCCTATGGATTAAGTGAAACTCACACGGCAGATACATTTATGCCCTCTAATGCTGTAAAGTGGGGAACCCAAGGTATTCCTACCTACGAGACAGTAATCCGCATTATTGACCCTGAAACAGGTAAGGAAAAAAACACAGGAGAGATGGGCGAGATAATCATATCCAATCCAGGTGTCTTTAAGAACTATTGGAAAAAGCCAGAGGCAACGGCAAAGACTCTCCGCGATGGGTGGGTATATACCGGAGATATGGGATCCCTGGATGAGGATGGTTATCTAATCTTCTGCGGTCGGTTTAAAGAGATGATCAAGGTAACTGGTTATAGCGTTTTTCCAGAGGAAGTAGAAGCCATGTTAATCCGTCACGAGGGGATTGCCCAAGTAGCCGTAACTGGAGTACCTGATGCCCAAAAAGGGGAAGTTGTGAAAGCCTATGTCGTTCTCAAAGCTGGACAGGGTGAAAATATTTCACCTCAGGACATAATGGATTGGGCCAAACAAAGAATGACTTCTTATAAGGCACCCCGTTATGTAGAATTTCGGGAGTCCCTACCAGCTACCGGTGCTGGCAAAGTTTTGCGAAGGCTTTTAGATAACGAGAAGTCCTGAGATAAGGATAATGTGGCTATTAACAAAGAATAGAGGGGAGTTTCCATGGCAAACGCATCCGTTTCGATGGTAAAAGTAACTGATGTTTACGAGTCTCTACAGGAGTGTCTAAAATTAAGTGAAGGGCTAGCAGGATTAAACACCAACGACAGAATTTTGATTAAGCCTAACATAGTTAGTTGGGATTTTGACCTACCGTTTCCGCCCTATGGCGTGGTTACCACCAGTGTTGTACTCAATGCCCTGGTTCGCATTCTGGCTGAACATGGTTTTAGAAACTTAACCATTGGAGAAGGTGCCCTTCCGGGGTTAAGTCCTGATGGAGATGCGGTGTACGAGGCTCTCGGATACAAAAAATTGCAAGAGCGCTATGGAGTTAAATTAGTTGACTTTAACCAGGAAGAGTTTGTGGCGATAGATTATGGCGACGGATTTAAGCTTGATATTGCCAAACAGGCCTTAGAAGCAGACAAAATCATTAACGTCCCTGTGTTAAAAACCCACAACCAAGCTAGGGTGTCTTTAGGGATTAAAAACCTTAAAGGTTGTCTCAATAAAAAGTCTAAACAGTATTGCCATGGCGTGGGCGATGAGGAACTTAGTCGTACCTTTCCCCGCATTATCGATAAACTCCCAGTTGCTTTGACGATAATCGATGGCCTTTATACCCTAGAAAAAGGTCCTGGACCAACTGGAAAAGCATTTAGAAAGGATCTATTAATAGCTTCTCGGGATCCTTTTGCCTGTGATCTTGTAGGAGCAGCTATTCTTGGTTACCCGGCTAAAGACGTGGCCCATTTGATTAATTATGCTAAAAGCCACGGGCGTAGTTTGGAGTTGGCTGATTATGAAGTGAAAGGAGAGAGTGTGGCGGATCATCAGGAGTATGTAACCTATGATTGGGAGTGGTCAGAAAAGGATACCGGCCCGGCTGGGTTTGAAAAGCGTGGTATCACCGGGCTGGCAATCCGTAAGTATGATAGTAGTCTGTGTACGGGCTGTTCGGTACAGTATAATCCTATGTTGATCCTTCTCTCTTCCGCATTTAAAGGGCAGCCTTTCCCAAATGTTGAGGTTGTAAGCGGTAAGCAACAACTGGCAGCTAAAGGTTTTGACAACACTGTGCTCTTTGGGAAGTGTGCTTGTCATCTTAACAAGAATAATCCCAATATCAAAAAGGCTATTCCGATTTGGGGATGTCCGCCTGTTTTGGGAAAATTCGTTGAGGTATTGGCAAATGAGAAAATTAATTGTGATTATAACGAGTATGTACGCTTCCGGCACTACTTGTTCAGTAGGTATAAGGAAAGTGAGGGATTCAATCTCGCTGACTGGTCGGTAAAATAACTCGTTCAACTAAAGAAAAATTAGTCAACAGAAACGAGAGGAGGATGGAAATGAAGATTCATAAAGCAGCGGTAATTGGGTCAGGCGTGATGGGGAGTACCATTGCAGCGCTTTTGGCCAATGCTGGAATCCCAAGTCTGTTATTGGATATTGTCCCTTCCAAACTATCGGAGAAGGAAAAAGCGAATGGGTTAACATTGAAGGATCGTACAGTTCGTAATAGCATTGCCCAAAACAATAAGGCGAACTTGTTAAAAATGAATCCAGCCCCATTGTTAGTTCCGGAGTTTGCAGACCGAATTGAGGTGGGAAACTTAAGTGATGATTTAGGGCGCTTAATTGAAGTTGATTGGGTGATTGAGGTTGTTGTGGAACGGCTTGATATAAAGGTTAATCTTTTTAAAAAGATTGCTGCGCAGGTCCGCCCAGGAACGATTGTAACTTCTAATACCTCGGGAATTTCTTTGAAATCAATGGTGGAAGGGCTCCCGGAGAGTTTTACTCAGTATTTTCTCGGAACACACTTCTTTAATCCCCCTCGCTACATGAAACTCTTGGAAATTATCCCTGGTCCCAATACCGACCCAGAAGTCATTAAATTTCTATGCGAATTTGGAGAGCGAGTCTTGGGTAAAGGGGTTGTTATGGCCAAAGATACACCTAATTTTATTGCCAACCGGATTGGTGCCATCGGTTCTCCGGTACTGCTTAAGGAAATGCTTCGTACTGGCTTAACTGTTGATGAAGTGGATGCCTTGACGGGACCCGTTATGGGACGTCCGAAGAGCGCCTCATTTCGCACGATAGATCTTGTCGGATTGGATACCTTTATACACTCAAACAATAATGTAGCTAATGGAGTACCTGAAGAAAAAGATAACTTTGTTTTACCGGAGTTTATATTCACCATGCTCAAAAATGGTTGGTTAGGAGATAAAACAAGGCAAGGCTTCTATAAAAAGTCCAAAGGGCCAAAAGGTAAGGTTATCGAAGTTCTAGATATTCAAACAATGACCTATGGTCCACAGAAAACTGTAAGCTTTGCTTCCCTTGAAAAGGCAAAAGCGGCAAGAAGTCTGCCAGAGAAACTTCGTACCTTAGTTAGTGGAGATGACATTGGTGCAGAGTTTGCATGGAATGTAATAAAACCAACTCTTCTTTATGCAGCTACAATAGCTAAGGATATAGCAGCAGATATTACTGGAATCGATGAAGCTATGCGCTGGGGTTACAATTGGGAAATGGGTCCCTTTCAATTATGGGATGCACTGGGGGTCAAAGCTACAGCGGATCGGATCCTCTCGGAAGGCGGCACACTTCCCGAACTTGTGGAAGAGTTACTTGCTAAGGGGTATGAGAGCTTCTATCAGAAGACCGAAGCTGGACAGACGGCGTTTTATAATGCAGGAACCTATCATCAAAAAACCATAAGCCCATATGCGTTTTCACTGAAAGAAGCTCATAAGGCTGGCAAGGTGATTCTTGGAAATCCAGGGGCAAGCCTGGTAGACCTTGGGGACGGCGTAGCCTGTATAGAATTTCACTCGCCGAATAATTCCATCAATGCAGATGTTGTAGAAATGATCTATAAGTCCCTGGAAGAAGTAGAAAAAAATTACCTAGGACTCGTAATTGGCAATCAAGGAAAGAACTTCTGCGTCGGAGCTAACCTCGTACTTATTCTCCAAGAAGCAGAAAGAAGTAACTGGGAAGGTCTGGATTTGGGCGTGCGTGAATTACAAAATGCAACCATGGCCCTGAAATTTGCGAAGAAACCCGTTGTAGCAGCTCCTTTCGGAATGACCCTCGGTGGTGGAACGGAAATCTGCCTGCATACTCACGCCCTTCAAGCCTCCTCGGAAACCTACATGGGTCTTGTTGAACTTGGAGTTGGCTTAATTCCAGGTGGTGGAGGGACCAAAGAAATGGCAGTTCGGGCGATGGAAGGAATTCTTCCGGGAATACAAGTCGCTCCGGATTATTTCTTTGCTAAGCGGTTTGAAGCAGTTGCTATGGCACAGGTATCGACAAGTGCGGAAAAGGCGCGTCAGCTTGGTTTCTTGCGAGACCATGATCGATATAGTATGAATCCCGAACATATCATCTTGGATGCAAAGGCGCGGGTCATAGATTTGGCTCGTAACTTCCGGCCTAATTTACCCACAAAGGTTAAAATGGGAGGGGCTGGGGTTCGAGCCACCTTGGAAGTTGCCTTATATGGAATGCGACAAGGAAATTATATTTCGGATTATGATATGTTCTTAGGTAAAAAACTAGCTTATGCCATGACCGGTGGAGATCGCCCAGCAGGCATGCTGGTGGATGAACAATATCTTTTAGATATTGAGCGTGAAACCTTTATGAGCCTAGTCGGTGAAGCAAAGACCCAAGATCGTATTCGATACATGCTTGCTAAAGGCAAACCATTACGGAATTAGGGGGGATAAGCATGCAAGAAGCTTATATTATACAAGCTAAACGGACGGCAATTGGAAAATCGGGAAAAGGTTCCTTGGCCCAAGTTCGTCCGGATGATTTAGGTGCTTACGTTATACAAGATATTCTCAAAAATGTTCCTTCACTTAAAACAAGCGAGATTGATGATTGTGTTATTGGCTGTTCTTTTCCAGAAGGTGAACAGGGGATGAATGTAGCTAAAATAATGGCTATGTGCGCCGGTCTCCCCATTGATGTCCCGGGGGTGACCATTAACCGTTTTTGTTCTTCCGGGCTTCAGGCCATTTCTATGGCAGCTGATCGGATTCGTTTAGGTGAAGCGGATATTATGATCTCAGGCGGAGTCGAGAGTATGTCTTTGGTTCCAATGGGTGGAGCTAAAGTGGCACCCAATCCCTTTATGATCGAGAATTGCCCTGAAGTGTATCTCTCAATGGGTATTACTGCTGAAAACGTGGCCAAAAAATATGAAGTGACTAGAGAACAGCAAGATGCCTTTGCGGTTGCTAGTCATCAAAATGCATGGGCTGCCCAGAGCAGTGGGCGCTTTGATGAAGAAATTGTGCCGGTGCTTCTTCCAAGTTGGGGAAAACCGGGTGAAAACTGGTTTAATAAAGACGAGGGAATTCGGCCAGAGACTACATTGGAATCATTGGCAAAACTCAGACCCGCCTTCTTAAATGGCGGCATGGTAACCGCAGGAAATTCGTCTCAAACCAGTGACGGTGCGGCAATCACACTTCTTATGTCTGAACGAAAAGTTAAGGAATTGGGCCTTAAACCAATAGCAGTTTGGCGTGGTTTTACAGTCGCAGGGGTTGAACCAGAACTAATGGGCATTGGTCCGATTAAAGCCATCCCTAAGGTTTTAAAACAAGTTGGGTTAACCCTCGCTGATATCGATCTATTCGAGTTGAATGAGGCTTTTGCTTCTCAATCACTGGCCATCATTAAGACACTGGACATTGACTTGGCAAAAGTTAATGTTAACGGAGGGGCAATTGCTTTCGGGCATCCACTTGGCTGTACTGGGGCAAAACTCACCGCCACTCTGTTGCATGAAATGACAAAGAGAAAATTGAAATACGGCATGGTTACCATGTGCGTTGGTGGCGGCATGGGAGCAGCTGGAGTGTATGAGCTGCTGTAGAATTTTTGAAGTTTTTGAAACTAAGTGGGGAATTAACCTTAGTTTCGGACAAAATTGATCAGGTGAATGAATAAAATCGATAATAATGAAAACAATATAAAGCAGAATAAGGAGGTGCTTTATATTGCCAATTCAATTATCGCAAAAGGAAAAAACACTTTTAATGGATCAAAGATCCCATGAGGAAACCTGCATCGACAAATACACGAAATATGCGAACCAAGCACAAGATGCTCAGTTGAAACAGCTTTTTAGCTCTTATTCAGCTCAGGAACAAGAACATTTAAACACGATCAACCAGATATTGAATGGACAGGTGCCCAGTGTAGGCGGACAACAAGGTCAGGGACAACAGGCTCAGAGTCAACAAGGTCAGGGACAACAAGCCCAGAACCAACAGTCAATGACCAGTGGCGCTCCAACGGCAGTACAAGGGAATTATAACAAAGAGGATGCAAAGCTTTGTCAAGACATGCTAATGACAGAAAAGTACGTCTCCGGTGCCTATGACACTGCGGTCTTTGAATTCAGAGATACTAATGTCCGTCAAGTCCTTAATCATATTCAAAAAGAAGAACAGCAACATGGCGAAGGAATTTTCCAATACATGCAAGGTCAAGGCATGTATCAAGTTCAATAGTATTTTTTGTGATACTTAGTTAACCAGTTCTATGTTTGTGTTAAAAGACTGTATCCTTAATGAAGGGATACAGTTTTCTTTTTTTACACTTGATACATTTAAGTATATATAGATATTGTAAGCTACATATACAAAGTTATTTGCTTGTAGCCCAGACAAATTTAAATAAAGGTATTGAATAAATAATATCATAAGATATAATGTACATATGAACATATAGACATATGTTGGGGGGAGAATTATCATGGCTGGCAAGAAAGAGGAATTTGAGAACAACCCTGTTTGCGAGATCTTGTGCGTCCATACTGATTTGATTGAATCAGTTCGTGAAACACTCATTCCAGGGGGACAGGTCCATCAATTGGCGGAGTTGTTTAAAACCCTTGGAGATCCGACACGGGTACGAATTATGGATGCTTTAGCAAAAAATGAATTTTGCGTATGTGACTTAGCAGAACTATTGGAATTGAGTCAATCTGCTACATCCCATCAATTAAGAGTTCTTCGGAGTAACGATCTCGTAAAATATCGTAGGGAGGGAAAGATGGTTTATTACTCGTTAGATGACGAGCATGTATTGGCACTTTACCGTGAGGGCCTAGAGCACATTTCGGAGGGGCGTGGCTAGAAAACCTAAATATTATTGGAATACACGAACTAAGGACTTCGAACCGCGACATCGTGGTGACTAACTATATAGATAATTGGTTTGGAGGAGAAAAGAATGAGTCTAGAACAACGAAGCCAAGAACGGATTAAGTATCGGTTAGAAGGATTAACTTGTGCAAATTGTGCTATTAAGATTGAAAAAGCCTTTTGTTCTGAAGAAATGATTGGAGAAACTTCCCTGAATTTTGCCACTCAAACGGTCTATTTGCCTCCAAAAGCCTTAGAAATTGCCCAACGTATTGTTGATCGAATTGAGCCAGGTGTCATATTAAAACCAATAAACCAACTAGGTAAGAATCTACATCAACAACAGGAAAGCTCCTTAGACACTATATGGCAAAAAGTTCGTATGCTTGTTGCTAGTTCACTCCTCGCTATAGGACTTTTATTACCCATACTTGGGATAAATCTCTCTTTGGTCTTAGAATATACAATCTTTCTGACTGCTTATGTACTTGTAGGATATGAAGTCTTATACACAGCTTTTCGTAATATGACTAGAGGAGCATTGTTTGATGAAAATTTTCTAATGTCCTTAGGTACAATTGGAGCAATTGCCATTAATCAATTACCCGAAGCGGTTGGGGTTATGTTATTTTACACTGTTGGAGAATACATTCAAGGTTTGGCGGTTCATCGTTCTCGGAACTCGATTCAGGCCTTAATGGACATTCGACCAGATTATGCGAATCTCGTTCATCAATTAGACGTGATAAAGGTCTCCCCTGAAGATGTCCAGGTTGGACAATTAATTTTGGTACGCCCTGGTGAAAAAGTTCCGCTGGATGGGGAAGTGGTTAAGGGATCTTCCTTCGTAGATACTTCAGCTTTGACTGGAGAATCTGTTCCCCGAAAGATTGAAGTCGGGGATAGCATATTATCCGGTATGGTTAATTCAAGTGGTTTGCTTACAATTAAAGTTACCCGACCTTATGCGGAGTCCTCAGTCCAGAAGATTCTTGATCTGGTGGAAAACGCCAGCGCACGCAAAGCGCCCACAGAAAAGTTTATTACTACATTTTCGCGTTATTACACACCTGCAGTAGTGGTGATTGCTTTAGGAATTGCTATTGTTCCTCCTCTGCTTGGTGCGGGTTCGTTCAGTGAATGGATTTATCGTGCCTTAACAATTCTCGTTATTTCCTGCCCTTGTGCTTTAGTGATCTCAGTTCCCTTGGGGTATTTCGGCGGGATCGGGGGAGCGTCTAGACACGGTATACTTGTTAAAGGCGCGAACTTTCTTGAAGCACTGACCAAGGTGAAGACGGTTGTTTTTGATAAGACAGGGACACTAACCCAAGGAGTTTTCGAAGTTGTAAAACTAAGCCCGGCGAAGGGATTTAGCCCCGAATTTCTGATGGAAATTGCGGCTACTGCGGAATTTCACTCTAGTCATCCAATTGCCAAATCCATTCGTGACAGTTACGAATTAGCCATAGAACCAGGAACCCTTGAAGATTATAAGGAAATTAGCGGGAAGGGAGTCCAAGCCAAGATCAAAGGGCTTGATGTTTTAGTAGGAAAGGCCGCTCTATTAACAGAAGCCGGAATTTTGATTCCTGATACTAAGGATAGTAGTCATACTGGAACTTTGGTTCATGCAGCGGTTTCAGGGGAATATGCCGGTTATATTCTCATAGCGGATCGTCTAAAATCTGGTGCAAAAGAAACTATTAAAGCTTTAGAGAGCTCTGGTATTAAAACCGTTATGCTAACAGGGGATCTTCATGCGGTCGCCCAGAATGTGGCTAAAGATTTAGGGATATCCGAATTCTATGCGGATTTACTACCCCAAGATAAGGTCGCTTGGTTGGAAAGGCTGATGGCAGAAAAGGACCATAAACAAAAAGTGATCTTTGTAGGGGACGGAATTAATGATGCTCCAGTGCTTACACGAGCCGATGTAGGGATAGCAATGGGGGGATTAGGATCAGATGCAGCCATCGAAGCCGCAGATGTAGTTCTCATGGAAGACCAACCAGCGAAACTCCTTACAGCAATCAATATCGCTGGTTTTACCAAGAAGATCATTTGGCAGAACATTTTCTTTGCGTTAGGGATTAAGCTAGGCTTTGTTTTCTTAGGAGCGCTAGGAATAGCTACTATGTGGGAAGCGGTATTTGCTGATGTTGGAGTAGCCCTTTTAGCAGTATTGAATGCAACACGAGTGAGGCAGTATACTAGCGGTCCAACCACAAATAAGATTTAAACTATTTGCTTTTAATAATAGGGGGCAAGTTTCTTGTTAGATGTGAAAAATAGTCTTTCTCTACTCTTGTTTCTAATATTTATAATTTCTTATCTAGGGAAATTAATTATTCTTAAAAAGAAGCACAAAATTCAAGCTAACGTTCTCACAAAGGGAAAAACGGATCTTCAAATAAGAAGATCCGAAGTATTTGTCAAATTTACCACGTTTATTTGGGGTGTAATGTGGTTTTTACTTTCCATATTAGAACCGATGATTGCTCATTGGTTCGTTCCCATTGTGGAAAATGCTTATTTGAGTAGTTTAGGCATTTTGACTATGGCGTTGGGTTTAGCAATTTTTATTGTGGCAATGATTTCGATGAAAACATCTTGGCGAGTAGGTATCGATAAACAAACCCAATCATCGCTGGTAACTGAAGGAATCTATAAGTTTACAAGAAATCCTGCTTTTCTAGGATTTGACTTGATGTTCATTGGGCTTTTTGTCACTTATCCCAATATCTTAACCCTAGGTATAGCCGTTCTTAACATTTTGGCAATTCATTATTTAATATTACAAGAAGAAGAACATCTAAAAACTACTTTTCATGAAGACTATTTAAAGTATTTCGGTAGTACGAGAAGATACTTTATTTTTTAGTGAGGCTTGAGATTTCAACCTTCTACCGGAGGCATTCAATATTTGAGTCCGCCATGTTTAACTTTGGCTGATGAGTTCACTATCACGGGTTTAGATTTTCAGCATAAAATGGAGTGCAATTTGTTTGATCGAAAAAGGAGGCATTCTATATGTATGCACACGTAAAATCTGATCCCGCTCATAATCATGGGAGTGTTACGCATACTTCCTGTGATGATGGACACGCACATCAATGTCTTGATGTTACTGGGCCTGCCGTGCCGACGACAAATGGAAGTCATGTCCACCACTCTGAAGGTTGGGTAGTATTTGAAGACGGACATTCGCACTATTATAAAGCAGTTTCAGGGCCTGCGCTTCCGATACTGAATAACTACCATGTTCATAACTGGGATTTCTATACGACTATAGATGATAGACATCGTCATCGTGTAAGTGGTCCAGATATGCCTGCACCAGGAGTCTAATTCTCTTTAGGTCGAAAAATATTTGTTGAATGCTAAGTGTTTCTCGTCTATGATATGAGTAGGGTCAGTAAAGATTTCAAGGAAAGTTATTAGATGCTGACATAGATGAAAAAATTCTTGCGTTTAACCAGGGGGTTATTATGATACATTGTTCATCAATAGGGAAAACGGCCCTACTCATTGCCATGGCTGAAGGAAGTGAAACTGACGACTGTGTTTCTCGTGCTCGAGAAAAGGGCTTTAATGTGGTGACGGGTAAGGTTGGCTCTATGGATGTGCAAAAGATCATTGCGGCGGTTGAAACAGCGGCTAAACGTCAGGGTCTAACCGATGATAGTTATAGATCTCAACATGCCCTCTATCACGCAATTCTTGATGCTTTGCAAGGGTTAGGTCGAGGGCCACTGCAACTGGGAAATATTTTACGTACGGTTGGGCTTCGATTTGCGATTGTTAAAGGACCTCGCACTCTGGAGGATTCTGATGACCTTTGGATTGCAGTCAGCATGTACGGGATGATTGGTGCTCCTATTAAAGGACATGAACATGAGGTTTGTGGTTTAGGTATAAATCATTTGTAAAAGCGTCTGAAGAAATTATTAAATATCTGAAACGTATTAATTTAGAAAATAGCAATAAAATAGGGTTATGCTCAGAGTTATTAGATATTTGAGGGCTAAGCTATAGACGAAAGTTTATGGCTTAATCCTCTTTTTTCATTTGCATAGAAGGAGGCCGAAATATGAGTGTCGTATTAGCAGAAAAATCTAGAGTTACCTTGGATGGAGAAACCCTTACCTTAGAGCAAGTGGTGGCGGTTGCAAGGTATGGTGCCAAGGTGGAATTGCACCCTATGGCTAAGGAAAAAGTCTTAAGATCCAGAGAATATGTGGATCAATTAATTGAAGGGAACCGCACGGTTTATGGAATCACCACAGGCTTCGGTAAGTTTAGCGATGTCCTAATTTCCAAAGATGATGCCAAAACGTTGCAACGTAACCTTATCATGAGCCATGCAACGGGTGTTGGAGAGGCTCTATCACCAGAAATTGTAAGGGTTATTTTGTTGCTTAGAGCAAATGCCTTAGCAAAAGGATTTTCTGGGATTCGACTATCAACTCTCCAGACATTAATAAATGTTCTGAATGCAGGAATCGTACCTTTTATACCAGAGAAAGGGTCGCTTGGAGCAAGTGGAGATTTAGCGCCTTTGTCCCATATGGTACTGGTTTTATTGGGTGAGGGGGAAGCGTTTTATAAAGAACGACGCATGAGTGGGCGGGAAGCTCTCGCACAAGCGAGCATAGAGCCAGTGGTTCTGGAAGGAAAGGAGGGGCTCGCTCTTATTAACGGGACTCAGGTTATGACAGCCATTGCGGCTTTGGCAGTCTGGGATGCTGAAATTCTATGTGAATCAGCAAATATTACAGCAGCATTGACTCTTGAAGCGCTTGAGGGAATTCTAAATGCCTTTGATCCCAAAATCCATGCTGTACGTCCTCACCCCGGGCAAATGGATGTGGCGAAACATATTCGCCATCTTACAGAGGGCAGCACCTTTGCAGCAGATCAACAACACCCTAGGGTGCAAGATGCCTATGCACTTCGCTGTGTTGCCCAAGTCCATGGTCCATCAAAAGAGGCAGTTGCTTACGTGAAAAAAGTTGTAGAAATCGAGATAAATTCTGCCACGGATAATCCTTTAATCTTTCCTGAAGAAGACGCAGTGCTCTCGGGTGGGAATTTCCACGGTCAACCCATTGCCTTGGCTATGGACTTTCTTGGGATAGCGATGGCGGAGCTTGCCAATATTGCTGAACGACGCTTGGAGCGTCTGGTTAATCCGAGCTTAAGCGGGCTGCCCGCGTTTTTAACTCCCAATGGGGGGTTAAATTCAGGCTTTATGATTGTGCAGTATTCTGCGGCTTCATTGGTTTCCGAAAACAAAGTTTTAGCCCATCCAGCAAGTGTGGATTCGATCCCCTCTTCGGCCAACCAAGAGGATCATGTAAGTATGGGAACAATAGCAGCACGTAAGGCCCGAACCATCATAGAGAACACTGGTCATGTATTGGGAATGGAATTATTGGCGGCATGTCAGGGTTTGGATTTAAGAACCGGAAAAGAGGAGCGACAGTTTGGAAAGGGAAGTGAGGCCGCTTATCGGCTTCTGCGTACAAAAGTGACCCCACTTGGTGAAGATCGTGTTATGTATACGGATATTAACATTGCCAAAGAGTTAATCTCTTCAGGAAAGATAGCGAACGCTGTACGGTTTGAATTTGCACGAAATGCACATTAATCCTGTGATGGGTAAATCAAGTTTATATAACTAATTAATGGGCGCTCCTTAAAGGTCATATGCAATAACCTTATGCCTTTTAGGGAGCGCATATTTTGTCATCCATTTAATGGTTAGAGATTCATGAAAACACAATTATTAGGATAGTAAAATACTTAATGAGAAACGTATCAATGTTTAGTTTTATCGGAAATACTACTAAAGCAATACTTTGTGAAGAATAGTCAATTGACATATGGTATAGGGGGGTATACTATATGTTTAGAGGTGATGAGAATGACGTTTGACGAAAAGCAGGTAGATACGTGCTCGGTCTGTGGGAGTGAAGTGACGGAGCCAGGAGATCGAAAGAGCCATCATGACGATAAAACGATTAAAGAACTAATAACTCGAATGAATCGTATTGAAGGTCAAATTCGTGGTATTAAAGGTATGATCGAACGACATGTTTATTGCGACGATATCTTAAATCAGATCTCTTCTGCTCAATCCGCCCTAGATGGGGCTTCACGATTGTTGCTAGAAAAACATATGAAATCATGTATTAAAGAGCGGCTTCAAAGGGATGATGATCAGGTCGTTGATGAGGTCCTGAAGACAATCTTTCGCATGATTAGATAGTGTAGGGATCTTAACTGGGGGATAAAAGAAAATGATGGAACAAGGGAACAAAGAAATTAATGAAATTAATGTATACGGCATGAGCTGTCAGCATTGTGTTAACCAGGTCACTAAGATTCTGGAAGCCTTCCCAAGTGTGCAGGAAGTTCAGGTGTCTTTAGAAGATTCGAAGGCTGTTTTTACTTGGGATCCTACACTGGTTAATTTGGCGGACATTCGAAAAGAAATCGAGGAAGCTGGTTATTCCTTTGAGAAATTAGACGATGCACAGGAAACCCAAGATAACCCTGAACATGAGAATTCAAATCAAGAGAATTACGCGAATCAAGAGAACACCGAAAGGGCAGAAGGATTAAAAATGCCCAGTGAAACAGTAGGTGTTTCTGCCTCTCAAGAAACTAAGCAGCTGTTCAAAATTAGTGGTATGACCTGCGCAAATTGTGCATTGACGATTGAAAAAGGGCTCAAGGCTATGCCAGGGGTAAAATCAGTTGCAGTTAATTTTGCCTCGGAAAAACTTACCGTGGAAACGGATCCGAACCTGGTTAAGGAAGAGCTTCTTTTGGCGAAAATCAAGGATCTTGGATATGGTGCTCAGAGCGCAGATGAAGGAAAGCAACAATTTAAAGTGGGCGGAATGACGTGTGCAAATTGTGCTTTAGCTATAGAGAAGAAGCTTAAGGGTACCCGGGGTGTCCAAAGCGTTGCGGTCAATTTAGCGAGCGAAACAGTGTCAGTGGAGTTTGATCCCGGTGTCGTGACTTTAAGAGACATCTTCGAGCAGGTTCGTGATGCCGGGTATACTCCCATCGAGAATGAGGACGAGAATCAAAATGATCGTACTGCCATCAAACAACGTAATTGGCTTATTTTTAGTGCTATTCTCTCATTGCCTATCATGCCTCTTATGTATCTGCCTATGTCAAGACCTTTGATGTATACGATGCTTATTCTAGCAACCATTGTTCAGTTTACGGCGGGTTTAACATTTTATCGTGGGGCCTATCATGCATTGAAAAACCGTTCGGCTAATATGGACGTCTTGGTGGCGATTGGAATTACAGCTGCTTATGGATACAGTTTGATGACAACTCTGCACATGTTCATTCCTACTATCTTTTTTGAAGGCCCTAACTTCTTTGAGACGTCTGCTTTGTTGATTACCTTTGTGCGCTTTGGAAAATATCTAGAGACCAAAGCAAAAGGACGGGCTGGTCAGGCCTTAAAACGACTGTTAGAACTACAAGCAGATAAAGCTCATTTATTAGTTGATGGTGAGGTTAAGGAAGTAGCTGCTTCAGATTTGAAAATTGGGGATATTGCCCTAGTCAAATCTGGAGAAAGAATACCTGTGGATGGTGAGATACTTGAAGGAACAGCGAGTATTGATGAGGCAATGCTGACTGGGGAATCCATTCCCGTGGACAAGGGAGTTGGGGATCCGGTGATTGGAGCAACCATTAATCGCTCAGGAAGTATCAAGGTAAGAACCACTAAAACGGGTAAGGATACCGTACTTTCTGGAATTATCAAACTGGTCGAAGATGCTCAGGGAGTAAAGCCTCCGATTCAACGCTTAGCAGATAAGATTTCTAATTATTTTGTGCCAACTGTGGTTGTTATTTCTATTCTTACCTATTTAATATGGTACGTTTTGTTCGATAGTACGTTTGTTTTTGCCTTTACTGCTTCCATTGCCGTTTTAGTCATCGCTTGTCCCTGCGCTTTAGGGTTGGCAACTCCTACAGCCATTATGGTTGGCAGTGGGGTAGGGTTGAACCGAGGTCTTCTCTTTAAATCTGCAGCAGTATTGGAAGGAATTGCTCACTTACAAGCCATTGGGTTTGATAAGACAGGGACGTTAACGAAGGGAACACCTGAAGTGACGGATATTCTTGCCTATGCTGGTTACTCGAGGACAGAGGTTCTTAAAATTGCTGCAGCAGGTGAGAATCCTTCGATTCATCCATTAGCTCAGGCGGTTGTTTCTGAGGGCAAAAAGGAACAACTGGTTATTGAAGAGGTTCAAAATTATCGGGAAGAAGCGGGCTATGGTGTCACCTGTAACTATAAAGAGCAAACCTTACTCATTGGAAACATTAAATTAATGCACAAGTATAATGTTGACCTCAAAGAGTCGGAACCGGATTTTCAGGGGTTGGCTGAATTAGGCAGAACAACTAGTTTTATTGCTTTAGGTGGTCAGGTGATCGGACTCATCGCGCTTGCTGATGTAGTAAAAGAAAGTACCAAAGAAGCAATTAAACGCCTTCATGAGTTGGGCTTAAAAACGTTTATGATTACTGGGGATAATAAGAAAGTCGCCAATGTTGTTGGCGAGCAGGTTGGAATTGATGATGTTATTGCAGAAATTTTACCTCAAGATAAGATTAGTATAATTAAGAAGTATCAGGACCAAGGGTTTAAAGTTGCTATGGTAGGGGATGGCATCAACGATGCTCCGGCCTTGGCCCAAGCAGATATTGGTATTGCTATCGGCTCAGGAACGGATGTAGCCAAGGAAACAGGAGATGTCGTATTAGTTCGAAACGACCTCCTAGATGTAGAACGAGCGATTCGTTTAGGCCGAAGAACCCTTCTCAAAATTAAGCAAAATCTCTTCTGGGCTTTAATCTATAATGTTGTAGGTATCCCAATTGCTGCAGGTGTGCTATATCCATTTACAGGACAACTGTTGCCTCCTGAATGGGCAGGGTTAGCCATGGCTTTCTCCTCCGTGTCCGTAGTAACAAGTTCACTCTTGTTAAAAAGGTATGACAGTAGACTCGTGGACTAGAGTGTCGAATCGGTGAATTTTCCTTCCAAAAGATACTCATTTGTTTAATATGGGAGGATAAGTATACAAATTTACATTTGGTAAATTAAAGTTACCACTCAAGAGAAAGACATAAGGAGTTATGGGATCTGGCTTCCAGCCTCTGACCTCTGACTTCTGTATTAGGAGGTGAAAGAAAGTGGGCCAAACTATTCTGAAAATTGATGGCATGACTTGTAACCATTGTAAAATGAGAGCAGAAAAAGCGTTGCAAGGTGTAAGTGGGGTCGAAAGCGTAAAAGTTGACCTAGCGAGCAAAGAGGCTGTCATAACTGGTAGTGCCGAGCGTGAGAAACTTATTAAAGCAGTCGTCGACGCTGGCTATACTGTAGCCTAATAGATGGGATCTTTTCCAAGTAAGAATCTCCTTTATATCGAATATAGCCTGTATCTTTAATAACTTTTATTAAAGATACAGGCTATTTACATAAAAGAATGATCATTTCTTATGAGTTCTATCTTTTAAATGTCCAGTATCGTGCTCGGATGATTATATTTTCTTTGGTTAAACTATTAATGAGGTGATGTAGAATGCCGAGAAATGATGGCAATAAATATAAGAATGCAGACCTGAAGAAAATCGAGTTGACACTTAGGAACATTCAAAAGAACGAAGAGTTTTTACTGGAAAATGCTGAAGAGCTGAGCGCTCATCAAATTAAAGATGTCAAAGCCCACTTAGCTTCCAAGACAAAACACCTTGAGGAAACCGAAGGCACAATTAAATAGGAGCATTTTTGCTCCTTCTTTTTCTTTGCCTTAAAAATAAATGTAAGAGGGATATCTTTCGATATCCCCCTTAATCACCTAACAATCTAAGTTAGATTTTGGTTCCACCTTTGAGATGTTCCTCAGCAAACTGAATCATCCGTTTGGTCATTTGACCACCAACTGATCCATTTTCGCGGCTTGTGCGGTCGCCGCCTAATTGAAGGCCCATTTCATTTGCAACTTCATACTTGAATTGATCCAATGATTGTGAAGCACCTTGAGTCGCTGGTGTATTAGTATTTCTTTCTCCTGCCATGATAGGTACCCTCCTTTAAATTATGTTTGTGTACTGGAACATTCTTATTATATGTTTTATGGCTTTTCTTACTCAGGTAATTATTGCTACAATATATAGAGCTTTCCTATTGCTTATTCTTGTGGTTGTTGACTGATTTTATGTTGATTTTAAGAACCTTAAGGTTTAGAATTATGTTATTGAATTGCTTTAATCGTTGAGGAGGATTCAAAGTGAGTTTGAAGATGAAAGAACCAGTAAACACATGGACACATTTTGTGCTATTCATGGCTGCAATTGTGGGGCTAGTGTTTCTGATAATCTTAAGTAAAAATAATATATCAAAACTGATTACCATGACGATTTATGGCGTTAGTATGATTTTACTTTATGGTGCTAGCTCTCTATATCATTGGGTCCGTACTACTCCACAAAAAGAACTTCTTTTGAAAAGGGTAGATCATATTGCAATTTATTTGTTAATCGCGGGTTCCTATACGCCGGTTTTTTACTACGGATTGGATGAGGTATGGCGTTGGGCGATGCTTAGTGTTGTTTGGGTTTTGGCAATCATTGGAATGATGTTGAAAATTTGGTTTATCCATGCACCAAGATATGTTTCCTCGGCATTTTATGTCTGTCTTGGCTGGATAGCCTTAGTCCCGTTCTTTCAACTTGTCCGGAATTTACCAATGGGTGCGATCATTCTAATGGCTGTTGGCGGATTAACCTATACCATGGGCGCGATTATATATGCAACTAAGATCTTCGATTTCTTCCCCAAGCGTTTTGGTTTTCATGAGATATTTCATTTGTTCATTGGAGCTGGAAGTATTGTGCATTACATAATGATTCTCGTATATATCATGCCGATGGCAGAATAAGTATCGTTAACATAGAAGTTAGTGCGATGGCGGGATGCGCTTAATTGTCATCCTGAACGAAGTGAAGGATCTTCTCACAATGCAGCAAGATCCTTCGCTGACGCTCAGGAGACATACAAAATAATGGGCAAAAAAGCAGGAGTGGTATTATAACCACTCCTTTTAATTATCTTCAGTACAAAAATCTGCTGCCTCTTCTGCGCTGTAATCCCCATATACTAGTTTCATTAGGCCGGGGTAATATGTGTCAAATCCTAGTACACCATTCCAGACGGTGTTTAGAACCTGATCTTGAGAGGGATGTGCATCAGCTAGATCAAGGAAGGTGCGATACCTTATTTCACCATTATCCATATCCATTTCAAAGTTACCATTGGCCAGTTCATAGTTTACACGGTTCATAAAATCACAAACTTCTAGGCGTTTGAATGGAGGGATTTTTTGATCAATATGAGTATTACAGAGCAACGATTCTTGTTCTTCATCAACTAGAAGGAATGCATGAAAGTCAGTATTTATGCCACGAATCTCAAGTTTAATAATTCCATTCTTATTGTCAAAATCAAATTCCCAGCCATTTTGACTCAGAATCTCATAGAGCACCCGAAATAAGGACATTATTTTCCATCCTCCTATATCTTCACTTTATAGTATAAATTTCCACGTAAAGAGGATAATTCCTCCTCCTTCTCGAAAGGTATTATAAAATAGTTATATAGAGAGAAAGGTATTTTAAATTTGGACATAGAATTTATTGAATATAGATAATTGAGTGAATTTTATACGTGTTCAGGGAGGTTGTGCATTGAGTTCACTGAAACATCAAATCCTTTTTTTGATGCTTGGTTCACTAGTTGTATTGGCAACGTGTTTAATCTTCATATTAGGGTTGCATTTGAAGCATCGGGCAGTGGATGCAGCGATTGTCAAAGCAAAATCAGATCTAGCAACTTGCATGGAAATAATTCATTTAAAAAACCCAGGTCCATGGCAAGTAAAGGACGGACAACTTTACAAAGGGCAGAATCAAATCTCACATCGCACAGAACTTGTTGATCATCTATCCGAACTCACCGGGGATACAGTGACTCTATTTCTGGGTGATACTAGAGTTGCTACAACGGTGCGCAGTGTGAATGGCCAGAGGGCTATAGGAACTAAGGTGTCAGATGCAGTGGCAGAAACTGTCTTAAAAAATGGACAGACTTATCTTGGTGAAGCGAATGTGGTGGGAGAACTTTATCAGACGGCTTATGAACCTATTCGTGATATTAATGGGGATATCATTGGAATCTTTTATGTAGGAATTTCTAAAAGCTACGCCCAGGCGTTTATTGTTAATTCTCTGATACTATTAACAATATTCGGGTTAGGAGTAACATTAATTGTTGCTTTAGTAACTTGGTTTTTTATACAAAAATTTGTCATTAACCCACTTCATGAAATTACACTTGGAACACGTGACGTAGCTACTGGACACGCGACTGAGAAAGTCGATGTTACTGGGCCTAGGGAAATCGGAGAGTTAGCAGTCGCATTTAACCAAATGGTTGAACGATTAGAAGATATTGCAGATGAAATGAGTAAAGTCTCTATGCCAAGAGATTCACATATGGACATAGAGAGTTCGGATGTGATAAAGCTAGAAGAGCCAGAAATAATACCACAGGAACTTCCTAAACAAAATTTCAACTTCTCTCAGAGGGGCTTACCTAAAGGGCTAAATCTCCTCACTTTGAGGCAAATCATCTCTTTTGTGTGTGAAAAAAATGAACCTGTTTCTGCCGAAAATGTTGCTGAAGGGGTAAATCTAACTAGGGTAACAGTTCGTAGATATCTTGAGTTCCTAGAACAATATGGTGCTTTGACAACGGATTTAAAATACGGCACAGTTGGGAGACCTGTTAAACTATTTCAACCGGTACATAATTTAAATATTAAAGATATCGAATAATTCGTGAATGGAGCGAGAAGTCCCCCCTTAATTGGGGGGACTTTTTTATTACATAATAGTTTTTTAATTATACAGAATAGTTTCTTTATGTACTTTATTAACAGAATGATGACTAAAGCGGGAAAGAGGGGTAAGCTTAAATACGAGATATAGTCAGAAAATTCAAGAAAATAACTGTATATCCCGTGTTAAGGGCTTGTACCAAATGTACTAATCCTACCTAAATCGGAAGTCGTAAAACTGTGTACTGGATCATAGGCATGTTTATGAACAATTCAAGGGGAGGAAAAAGAGATGGATGTTTCTCGTCGGAGTTTCCTAAAACTTTCTGGACTTTCCATTGCTGCATTGGCGGCTGGCTTAGGGTTTGATCCTGCTGTCGCCCAGGCTAAGGGGTATGCTTTAAAAATTGAAGGAAGTAAAAAGATCCCTAGTATTTGCCACTTCTGCTCTGGTGGATGTGGAATGCTCTTGTATGTGAAAGACGGTAAGCTGATTCATCTTGAAGGTGATCCGGATCACCCAACCAATGAGGGGACCCTGTGTCCCAAAGCGGCAAGTTTACTCAGTGTGGCCAATTCTCCTGATCGTGTGACAAAGCCAAGACGCCGTGCTCCTGGGGCTGACCACTGGGAGGATATTTCTTGGGAAGAGGCGTTAGACATCGTCGCTAAGAAAACTAAAGAAGTCAGGGAAGCTAGTTGGAAAGCCGCTGATGAGATTGTCAATGCGAAAACGGGATTACCAGAAAGCCTTTCAGTCAATCGTGTAGAAGGTATCGCCTTCTTGGGTTCTGCAGAAGTTGATAATGAAGAATCTTACCTAATTAAAAAGTTCTGCGAGGTAATAGGAACCCCCTACAATGAACATCAAGCTCGTATATGACACGCCCCCACGGTGGCAAGTTTGTCACCTTCATTTGGTCGAGGTGCGATGACGAATTCATGGTCTGATCTGAAAAATGCTGAGGTCTTTTTAATCGCAGGAAGTAACTGTGCAGAGAATCATCCCATTGCTATGAAATGGATCAATCGGGCAAAAGAAAAGGGTGCAAAAATAATCGTCGTGGATCCGCGTTTTACCCGGACAGCTGCTAAAGCAGATATCTTCGCCCAAATTCGACCGGGTACAGATATTGCCTATCTTGGCGCAATTATAAATTATATTCTTGATAAAAAGTTATACGATGAAACGTATGTTTTGAATTATACGAATGCTCTTTTGAAGGTCAATAAAGATTATACATTAGAGGATGGAGTTTTTTCCGGTTATAATGCTAAAACAAGGAAATATGCCACTGCGAGCTGGGGCTACCAACTTGGGCCGGACAAAAAGCCTCTGAAAGCTGACAGTATAGAGGACCCAGACAGTGTATTTTCCAAGCTCAAAGGACACTATGCCAGATATACGTTTGAAACAGCTGAAAAAATTTCTGGGATTCCGGCAGCTAAAATCAAGGAAATTGCTGACGTTTTCTGTAAAGGAAAACCAGCAAGTATTCTTTATGCCCTGGGAATGACTCAACATACCACGGGTGTTCAAGGAATTCGTTCTTATGCCATTATTCAATTATTGTTAGGAAACATCGGAAAAGCCGGTGGCGGTATTAACGCACTGCGTGGAGAACCGAATGTCCAAGGTTCAACGGATATGGCTAATTTAGTTAGCAACCTGCCGGGTTATCTGCCGCACCCTATTAATACGGATAAGACCCTGCGTGATTATCTTGTGCGCAATGGATCATTTTTTGAGAAACATATAGTTGCCCAACTTAAAGCCTGGTTTGGTGAAAATGCCACCAAAGAAAATGACTATGGATTTAGCTACTTACCAAAGACTAATCCTTCAGTCAATGCGACGATGGTCAAACTCTTTGAGATGATGAATAAAGGTCAATTCAAGCTGCTCTTTAACGTTGGTTCGAACTCCTCAGTTTCCATTCCGGACCTTCAGCTCGTCCGTTCAGCCTTAGCCAAACTTGATATGTTGGTCGTTTCTGACCTCTTCGAGATTGAAACTGCCCAGTTCTGGCGTGCTCCCGGAGTGATTCCGGCAGATATTAAGACTGAAGTCATTATGTTCCCTGCAGCTTTCGTCTATGAAAAGGCTGGCAGCATGTCAAATTCTTCGCGCTGGATTCAGTGGAAAGAAGCTGCGCTCAAGCCCCTCGGGGACTCAAAACCTGACCTTGACATGCTGGACCACCTCTTTAAGAAAATCCGTAAGTTGTATGAAGGTAGCACAGATGTTAAGGATGCTCCAATCTTAAAGGCCCGTTGGGATTATGGTGATCATGAGCCAAGCGCACTAAAAGTACTACAAGAGCTGAGTGGGTATGACGAAACGACAGGTAAGCTCCTTCCGACCATAGGGGATTATCTTAAAGCACCAATTGGTACGGCTTCTACAGGGTGTTGGATATATGCTGGCGTAACGGGGAATGGAAACCTTGCGGCTCGTCGTAAGAGTGATGACCCCTCAGGGTTGGGGCTCTTTAAAGAATGGAGTTTTGCTTGGCCTGGAAATGTTCGTATTCTGTATAACCGTGCATCCTGCGACGAATTGGGCCAGCCCGTTGATACAAAACGCAAACTAATCTGGTGGGATGCTGCAGCTAAGGTATGGGCAGGGAATGACGGTGGGGACGTTGTCGATAAGACCAAGGGACCTGAGACACCGGAAGGTAAGTTAAGTTTCCGTATGAATCCTGAGGGTGTTGGTCGCTTATTTGCGGCCGCGTATATGAGTGGGTTACCTGCGGAACCACCCGCTGACGGACTCCCGGCCATCGGGATTCGTGGTGCAGGGTTATGTGTAGATGGACCGTTACCGGAATTTTATGAACCAACCGAAAGCCCAACCATAAATATTTTGCATCCCAAGACTTCAATTAGTCCATGTGCAGTGGTGGTATCGACTCAAATCGGTAAGTCAGAGGAGTTCCCCCATGTTTTGACTACGTATGGGGTGGTGGAACATTTCTGTGCCGGAGGAATTACACGCAACATACCGTGGTTGAATGAAATTATGCCAGAACCCTTTGCTGAAATTAGTAAAAATCTAGGAGCTAAAATTGGGGTCAAAGAAGGAGATATGGTCGAAGTATCTTCTGCTCGCGGCAAAATTACCGTTCGTGCCTTAGTCACGGACCGTTTACAGTCTTATAAAGTCAACGGAGAAGATTGTGAAACTATTGGAATGCCTTGGAGTTGGGGTTTTGCATCTTTAAGTCCTGGTCCAAGTGCTAATGAATTAACCATCGCCGCATTGGATCCTGGAGCAGGTACTCCTGAGTATAAGGTTTGCCTAGTCAATATAAGGAGGGCATAGCGATGACAAGAAAAACAGTTTTTGTCGACACTTCAAAATGTACGGGGTGTAAAGCTTGCTCTGTGGCTTGTAAGGAGTGGAACGAGCTTCCGGCGGAGAAAACCCAGTTGCTTACGAGTTATCAAACTCAAAAGGCTTTTACGACGAAGACCTGGACCTTTATGACCTTTATTGAGAAATACGAAGATCAGACAATGAATTGGTTAATGCGTAAGGCCCAATGTTTTCACTGTGCAGAGCCTGCATGTATGAAAGCCTGCTCTTCAAGTGCAATTTCTCAGACGGAATCTGGGTATGTCTTAATTGATTGGGACAAATGCATTGGGTGCGGTTATTGTGTTGAAAACTGTCCATTTGGGGTCCCGAAGGTCGACCCGGTTCAGAAAAAATCCTACAAATGCACAGGGTGTATTGATAGGGTTGAAAATAACTTATTGCCTGCTTGTGTTCATACCTGTCAACCGGGCGCTTTAGCTTTTGGAGAACGGGACGCTATGTTGGCTCAAGCGAAGAAGCGACTTACAGAGGCTCAAAAGACGCATTCCAAGGCACAGCTATATGGAGAAAAGGAAATGGGCGGTATGACCTATCTCTATTTATTGCTGGATAGTCCAGAAGTTTATGGTCTCCCGGCTAACCCGACAGTTCCGCTCTCACTAACACTTTGGAAAGATGTTATTCGTCCGGTCGGTAGTGTCGCAGTGGGTGGTGCAGCAGCGGCTGTTGTCCTCGGGGTTTTTGCCAATCTATTAAGAGGAAATTATAAAGGAGGAGGGAAAGACTAATGGCATCTAGAGTTCAAACTGGAAATCATGCACCAAAAAGAATTGTGGGAGACAAGGTTTTGCGATTTAGTAAAGGAGAACGCCTTAGCCATTGGGTTCATGCCATTTCTTTCTTTGTTTTACTCATTACCGGATTAGGAGTTTACAGTTCTTTTTTTCAGCCGGCAATGGCTATTTTTGGGGGAATTCATGTTGCTCAATTGATTCACCGCATTGCAGCAGTTTTCTTTGTTGTCGTAGTTGGGTTGCTTTTCTTTGTCGGAAACCCAAGGTTTCATTGGAGATGGTTGAAATTTACGTTCAATTTTACAAAAGCGGATTTACAACATGTTAGTGCCTTTCCTAAAGAATTCTTCGGTGGACATGGAAACTATCCGGCTCAAGACAAGTACAATGGGGGAGAAAAAATTAATTCCTTGATCACCATCTTTGGCACGCTTTTCATTACTCTTAGTGGTATTGTCATGTGGTGGGCACCCCATTTTCCGCCAGGCTTAGTTCGGTGGGCTTATCCCGTGCATGATCTTTCTATGTTTATGATGACGGCAGCTGCTATGGGACATATATATTTGAGTCTCTTACACCCGGATTCCAGGGTCGCGATGTCCGGCATGCTCAATGGTTATGTGTCGACAAAGTTTGCGCAGGCGCATCACGCTAAATGGTATGAACGACTAAAAAATGAGCAGCAGAATCTCTAATAGATATCGATAATGAAGGAGTGGTCCTTCATAGTGAACACCAGTGAACTGGTTCAACTAAAGATAAAAAAGATGTCAGGAGAATGTTGATGGACAACGCCTTTCAGATGTATAACCTCCTTAAGAAAGAAGTTAAGCAATGGCAATCCGAGCGAGGTTCTTTTTGGACCGAAAGGCTCAGACCAGCTCAGGTCCCCCCGTACTATCCTATTAAAGAGTTACCTGAGAATGCGGTTCTGGAACTATGCCAACGGTTAAACCAGGTCAGTGATACTGTAGTCAGCGATATTGAATTATTGGAAACCTGGAAAAAGTTTAGAGCCTTTCAACCTGTGGCGAACGCAGAACTCTTAAGCCGTTTGCAGCTCGCCTTATGTGGCGTCGCTCAGGCGTTTCGAGAGACGATGGTTAAGATGGATAATAGTTCAGTGAATAGTCAAGTCAAGAATTATGTTAAATTTAAATCCACTCAGAACATGACATGTCCAATCTGTGGAGAGCCAGCGGGGGTATCCGTTCTTTCCTTACCTAATGGCAGGAGGTTCTTACATTGTTCCATATGCGAACACGAATGGTCAGCTAAGCGCGTTGGGTGCATTCGCTGTGGGACTGAGGAGGCTTCGAAATTAAACTATCTTAAGTCAGAGGAGTATCCGGGGGCAGAGCTAGTTATCTGCCAAGCTTGTGGTCAGTATTCAAAGGAATATGATTTGCGCGTAATGAATATTGAGGATGTTAATTGGGAAACGATTAGAACTCTCCCTTTGGATTATGCAGCAGAAAACTGGTTGTCTGAACATGCTCATTTGCTTGGTAAGATCCAGTAAGTACGGAAAGGCGTTTGCCGATTCGTCGAATAAGAACTTCAAAATTGCCGGCCAAGCCAGACTTGGCTGGCAGTTTGTTTGTTGCTGAGGTTGGGTCAGAGTCGGATAAAGGCCGGTTCTTTCAGGAATGCACGTGAACAAAAACGACAAACCAACAAGTAGGCGAAAACTGCTGCTGGAGCCCTCGGTAAACTGGCCAGACTTGGTCTGGCGGTGAAGGAGAAATCAGTAAAGACGCTAGCTCGCTTGCTGAATATATGGTGGAAGACTTAAAGAGTGGCCGCCTGTTCCCAGGACGAATTTGAAGCCGGAGAAACGTATGGGCCCCCATGAAAGGAAGTTCCAAAAGATAGATTAATCGCAGTTGTAGGATAATGGGAATAACTGGATTAAGCGTATTAAAAGCAACTTGTCCTGAAAAAGGTTATTTCAAGAGGTATATAGAATATAGTTTGAAGAACGGATTTCATGGTAGTTAGTGTATACTTGCCAATATAACACACAAAGACAGATAAACACTGAATATAAAGAATCATTAAAGAGAGGGATAAAGATGGAAAATTATGAGGTTAACAAGAAATTGTCCATGTGCGGATTGGACTGTTCAAGATGTGCTGATTATGATAACAGTGAAATAATGTACTTGAGTAAGAAATTATCCGAGCTGTTGAAAGGTTATAAAGGACTTGCGAGACTTAAATCTGAAAATGTACCGATTTTTAAAGGATATTCTGAATTTGAACAGATTCTTAATCACTTTGCCAAGGGTACTTGTAGTGGATGTAGGAGTCAAAACGTCAAATGCCCTTTAGAATGTCATGCGAAAGACTGCCAAGTTGAGCGTAACATTAATTTCTGCTTTGAATGCAGTGGGTTCCCATGCGACAAGCAATTTGAAGGTAAACTAAGAGAACGGTGGATTTATAGAAATGAGAGAATGAAAGAAATCGGAGTAGAGAATTATTATATTGAACAAAGTCAGTTGCCTAGATATTAGTGAAGCAAGCACTCTTATAATTTTTCTCTAGTTGCAAGTTAATAAGCGTTTAAAACAAAAATA
>JUEG02001342.1_pt1 | contig 131836 bp, 147 predicted proteins | sample 432341 | NCBI WGS metagenome assembly JUEG02 (sample SAMN02953476, study PRJNA257561) | rock porewater metagenome | biome: terrestrial; feature: Opalinus Clay rock; material: porewater; isolation source: Opalinus Clay rock BIC-A1 borehole | place: Switzerland: Mt Terri URL, St-Ursanne ... | reverse complement strand
GTATGCATTAAAAGAGGCGAAACTCTAATCGGCACAGCGACAGCTGATGAAAACGGTGCTTATACTGTGACCCTAAATGATGGTGTAAACCTAGTCAAAGATGAAGTGCTAGCCATCGTTGCCAAAGCACCAGACAAGTCCATAAGTAACACCGTAAATATAACGGTTGCTGCTGAGTTAGTCGAGATAATAGAACCAATAGAAACTGAGGTAATATCCGAAGCTGCAGACCCTGAAGCAACAACTGAAGTTGTAGAAGCTGAGACAACTACCGAACCAATAGAAACTGAGGTAATATCCGAAGCTGCAGACCCTGAAGCAACAACTGAAGTTGTAGAAGCTGAGACAACTACCGAACCAATAGAAACTGAGGTAATATCCGAAGCTGCAGACCCTGAAGTAACAACTGAAGTTGTACAAGCTGAGGTAACTACTGAACTGTAGAAATAATCGGTAGAGTTTATCGGGAAAATATTAACTAAACGAAAAGGGTCAGCCTTCAAATTTTGCTGGCCCTTTTTCATCATTTCCGCACCATTAATTAAACCACTAGTGTCTTAACATTGACTAGATATTATTGCTGAATCTGAGTTAGAACACTCAGAACGGGGGATTTTATTTCGGGGTGAATCACGTTTGCTTTTGCGTGTAGGGCTTACACCTTTAGTCCGAACCCGCCAACTAACCTCGTAAGCAAAGAAAGGTGGGTAACAATATTGGTTTCCTCCGTAAGAAAGTGGGGGAGCGTGATAACTCTCTCGGGAATTATACTGACATCAGGCCTTAGCGGAAGCACTATTTCCTCTCAAGCATCGGTTAAGCAACAAGTTTTTAACTCAATAAATAGTAAGAGCAATGTAGAGATTGTTCGAGACAAGATGAATCGCATTAACCTTGTTTCGGCTGGAAATGATCTGACAAAAGAAGCCGAGGACCAAACGAAAAACCAAGAAAACATTTCGCTTAGTGAGCAACCTAAAACGAGCGATGACTCGAAAAAGGCAGACGGCCAGGTCAAACCACCGGATAAGAAGTATACTAAGAAAAATGATGCGTCGATTTCAAGTAACTCTAAAAGCATTCCGGTTCCAGAAAAGAAAACCGTTTCTGCGACAAAGCCAAAGGTTTCTCAGCAAGTATCCAGAGGGAGTTCAGAGGTTGATAAGCTAATTAGCCGGGCTAGGAGTTTACAAGGAGTTCCTTATCTGTGGGGTGGTACGACAAGAGATGGTTTCGATTGTTCAGGTTTTGTTCAGTATGTATTTAAGGCATCAGGGGTTTCTCTCCCCAGGACATCGTTTGAACAGTACAAAGTTGGAACTCCTGTCAGCCGTGATCAACTTAAACCGGGGGACCTGGTGTTTTTTACCACCTATAAACCAGGGGCATCTGACGTGAGAATATATATCGGAGGCGGACGAACAATTGGATCTGCCAGCGAAGGGGTAGGCATCCATAGTCTTTCTGATAACTATTGGTCCAAGCGTTATATTGGAGCACGCAGAGTTTTATGACAAAGCACGGAGGACCTGAAACACATCCGTCAAAAATATATAAGTGTAATCTTCATGTAAATTTCATAACTTTTTCATGAGAAAATCGTATCACAAGGTTAAGCTAAGGATATGAGATCAGTTAAAACATCAAGCCACTAATTTGGTTGAGGCAAAATATCTATCAAATAAAAGGAAGGAGAGATGAAAATGGGTTGTTGCTGTGGACATTCGAATAAAGATCATTCTGGCGGAAGTGCTTTGAATCCCAAAGAGGGGATTGTCTTAGAAATTGAGGGTATGACATGTGGACACTGCAAGAGTTCTGTCGAGAAAGCGTTATTGAAAGTTCCAGGTGTCATTCAAGCGGAAGTTGATTTAACACTTAAACAGGCCGTGGTTATCGGAAGTGCGGAGCGCAAGATATTGGAAAAAGCCATCAAGGAGGCTGGTTACAGGGTTACAAATGACTAGAAATTTATGGAATGCAAGTGACATTGCGTAAAGCAAAAATAAATCTGAGCAAGTGAGGGGATAAATATTGAGTTGCTGTGAAAAAGACAAAAATAAAAGTGATATCGACCACGAAAAAAATCATAAAAGCCATAAATCTCATTTGTTGATGATGGCATTATGCTGTGGTGCACCAATTTTACTTTTGATTTTATTACCGATTATAGGAGGCTTTTTATCGCCTAACGCTAGGACTAGCCTAATAAGTATTATCCCATTTCTCTGCCCTATAATGATGATACCAATGATGATGAAGGGAAATAAAAAAAGAGTTGCTGAGCGTAATCATCCTAAAAGTTTAGAGAACTAAAGTTGAGGTCACTTGGAAAATCTTCTAGTTTAAAAAAGATCGAGCAACTTAAAGATTCAGAGAGGTACAAGCTCATATGGAAAATTAGGATATGCCAAGCGCAGATGCTGAAACAGAAGTTAGCTCAGAGAAAGCTCAAGCTACACAAGTGATGACAAAAATTCGCGAACAAATGATGGACTCTAATAAGTTAAGGGAAGAGCAATTAGAAAAATGCCGATGAATACTCAACAAGGGCAAAAATCGAGCAGCAACACTACGATGAGTTCAATGGAAAAATGGTTCGATAAAACAGGTGTCAAGAACAGGCGGCTTCAATGGCTGCCTGTTTCTTATCTTATGAAAAGCTGTGAACAGGAATAAAGTTTGTAGAATGGCTGAAATAAAGTTAGCAGTGAAATGAGAAAAATTTACTTCCGAAAGAAGGCGTAATGCCTCCTTTTTTTATTTCGAAGCCGTAAGTAGAATCCTTAATTCATAAGTTATTCATATCTAATTCATAGCTTATTCAAAGTTGATTGTTACAATAATTTTGTAGATAAAACCTATAGGAATTTAGGGAATGCAATGATTTTAATGCGAGGAATACTCAAACAAGAATGAATAACAAATTATTGGAGGTAAGAAATAGTGAGTATCCTAGTCGGGGGGGTTCTGCCTTATATAGTACTTATCGTGTTCTTAGGCGGGATGTTTCACCGCATGTTAGTTTGGGCTCAGGTTCCGGTGCCATTTAAACTCACGGTGTTTTTCAGCTCAAAGACAACCGGGGGTGCAGTAGCCGATTTAGCAAAGGAAGCAATTGGATTTCGCAGTCTCTGGAGAGGGAAAAAAGGATTATGGTTTATGTCCTGGTTATTTCATATCTCCTTAGCACTTATCCTAATAGGGCATATTGTGGGTATCTCCTTCCTAGGAAAACAGTTTATGATAATGAGTGTAAGTGCCGAGCAAAGTGAGAGATTATCGGCCATGCTTGGAACATACGCTGGAGTTGCTCTCCTTATAGGACTGGTCCTGCTTTTTATCCGTCGGATAAGTTCCAGAAGAATGAGATTTATATCGGCGTTTGGAGACTATCTAGTACTCATTTTATTACTAGGAATAGCCGGAAGTGGTATGTATATGCGTTGGTTTGACTATGTAACATATACAGATGTTGCTTATTATTTGAAAGGGCTCTTTTCGCTGAATCTTGTTCCCCCACCGAGCAGTGCTGCCTTTTTACTACACTTTACTCTCGTACAACTCCTGCTTTTGTACTTCCCTTCGTCTAAGCTTATGCACTCTTGTGGAATTTTCTTTAGCCGTTGGCTAATTACACGCCCCTATGAAAGACAGGTGATTTTTAATGAGCGAGCAAGTTCGGATTCCCTTAGTCGCGAAAGACATAAAGCACTTGAACCTATCTGTCATCCCGACAGAAAAGCGTCCTAAAGTCGCTCTTGAAATCTTAGGAGAATTGTTAAAGTACAAACGCTCTTTAAGATTATATCTTGATGTCTGTACCCATTGTGGAGCATGTGCAGAGCAATGTCATTCGTATCTCGGTACAAAGGATCCTTATAACATGCCCGTTGCGAGGGCGGATCTAGTGCGTCGTGTGTATAAGAAAGTATTTGCTCCCGGACGATCGATTTTCCGTTCTTGGAATGGAGCGAAAGATATTGATCAAGAAACAATCGATCTTTGGTATAAATATTTCTACCAATGTAATCAGTGTCGTCGTTGTGCGGTTTTTTGCCCTAAAGGGATAGATACTGCAGAAATAACAATTGCGATGCGCGAACTCCTTGCTCATCTTGGTCTCGTGCCTAGGTTCCACGCTGGTATCACAAAAAATATGAAGTACGCAGGAAACAACATGGGAACACCCCTTCCAGCAATTCTTAATGGAATTGAATTCCTCGAAGAAGAGTTAAAAGAAGAGACAGGATTAGACATTCCGATTCCGATGGATAATAGGGGAGCAGAAGTACTTTTTAATCCTTCCTCATCGGATCTCTACACGAATACGGAGGGCCTAATGGCTGTTGCTAAGATCTTTTACAAGGCCAGTGTATCTTGGACCTTAAGTTCTAAGATTGCGGAGACTGCGAATTTCGGATTATTCTTCCATGAACCGACGATGCGGGTACACAACCGAAAACTTGTGGAAGCTGGTAAAGAGCTTGGTGTTCAAAGACTTGTGGCGGGTGAATGTGGTCATGGTTGGAGAACCTGGCGGATGTTCACAGAATCGATAAATGGACCTTTACCTTTCCCAGTCGTTCACCTCTTCGAAGAGGTACTGGAATATTACCGGGAAGGTAGAATTCAGTTTGACAAGAGCAAAAATCCTGAAGTCGTAACCTACCATGATCCGTGTAATTACGCACGAGGAGGGAATCTTATTGAACAACCGCGTGAACTCATTCGAGCATGTGTCGAGAGATTTGTGGAAATGATACCTACAGCACAATACTCTTATTGCTGCGGCGGTGGGTCAGGGATTTTAATGGATGAGGCAATGGAACTTCGAATGGCACTAGGTCATCCAAAAGCAGAATCAGTAAGAAGAACAAATGCGGACATTCTTTGCGCACCCTGCGCAATCTGTAAGGCTCAACTTCCTATCGTGATGGATTACCATAAAGTAAATGTAAAGGTTAAAGGTCTCAGTGATCTCATGGGAAGAGCAATTATTCTGGAGTAAAATTAATGATTGCTTTTAAATATTATGGGTTAATGACGAAGATTTGTTAATACGAGGGAGGTTATTAAAAATGATGTGGGGCTATGGTACTTTATATGGTAATGGATCTTGGTGGATAGGTTTAGTAATGATGGCTGTTCATATCCTTTTCTGGGGTTTTATTATCTGGTTTGGAGTTTCTCTATTTAATCGGAGTGGGAGACGTTCGAAATTAGCCAATGGAGGCAATGAGGCGATGGAAATCCTCAGGGAGCGTTACGCAAAGGGTGAAATTGATACCGAGGAATTTAATCGACGTAAGGAAGTTTTGGCAAAGTAAACGCTTTTAATAGAGAAGCCTTTCACAAAATAAAATGTGATTGGCTTTTTGCTTGTCTAAGACTAATTCGTAGCCAGTATAATCTCAATAGAATGGTACACAATAATAACCGAAATACATTTTATAGGGGGAAAATAAATGCAAACTACTAATGTTACCGGAACAAGGTCAGCAGTAAATCAAATGCCAATGCCTACTGGTATGAATCCTACTATGCAGGCATGTATTGATGCTTGTAATGCCTGTCTCCAAGCTTGCGAAGAATGCTATGTTGCTTGTTTAAACGAACCTGATGTCCAGGCAAGAATACACTGCATCCAGGTGCTAAGAGATTGTGCAGATGTCTGTTCTATGGCTTCTCAATACATGTCAAGAAACAGTGAATTCAGTCAGCAATTCTGTAACCTGTGTGCCACAATTTGCGATGCTTGTGCTGCTGAGTGTACCAAATTCCAGGATACACACTGTCAGAATTGTGCTGATATATGCCGTACATGTGCAGAAGAATGTCGCAAGATGTCAACCACAAAAATGTAGACGATAATTTAACCTTAATTACAACATACATCACATTAGTACTAAAGCACAAGCAAACGATCGAATGAATGATTGGATGCTTGTGCTAATTTAATGAAGGGGCTGTCTCATAATGATGTCTACAATAATGAGCTTCAATAATTAACTAGCAACTGTACTTAATAGGACTTACTTAATTATAGTCTCTGCAGTTTTCTGATTCATGTTACCATATCCAGACTACTTTCAGATTCTTATTTCAGATTCTTAAATGAATAAATTGACATTCGATTCTTCGGCCTCACCTAAGTAATAACCAACTCCACCAATCTTCACTCCATCTATAAGTTCTTTATGCCTTAAACCCATCACATCCATGGACATCGAACAGGCTATGATTTCTACGCCATTCTCTATGGCTGTCTTGATTAAATCTTCAAGGGAGCTTATATTTTTATTTTTCATGACCCTTCTGATTATTTTGCCTCCAAAGCCCATCATATTCATTTGGGACAGCTTAAGGTTTTTACTTCCTCTGGGCATCATTAAACCAAACATTCTATCAATGAAACCTTTCTTAACTCTTACCCTTTTAGGTTTTCTTAATATATTAAGTCCCCAGAACGTGAAAAACATAGTAACTTTTTTGCCCATGACTACTGCACCATTGGCGATGATAAAGGAAGCAAGTGCTTTATCTAGATCCCCACTAAATACTATGATTGTCTTATTATCTCGTAACGCCTTATCTGACGAAAATGACCTATTTAGTTTACTGAATTCGGTGCCTTTTTTTATATAAGCTTGAATAAAACCTTTATCTTTTTGAATATCTAACAGCTGATTATTAGTGTTGATGCACCATGATTTAATGTCTTCAAAGAATCCTGGGTCGGAGGCAGTAACTTTAAGAACTTGACCATCCCTAAGTTGATCCATAGATGTTTTGACCTGAATCAGCGGCCCTGGACAACATAAGCCGCACGTATCGATGCTTTTATCATAATCATTCATCCTACTCTCTATCTCACCTTTCACGACTTGTGTATCTGGATCTATAATAGGTCTAGTAGTTTTATCTAAATTGTCAATTATATCTGGTTTGGAGTCAGACAATGAGACACTTCTATATCCTCCATCAATGTTTTTAACCGTATAACCCTTTTGAGTTAAAATTCTAGAAGCAATATAGCCTCTAAGTCCAACTTGACAATATTCAAGAATTTCTTTACCTTTGTCTAGCTCTCCTATTCTTTCTCTAAGGCTATCAATCGGAATATTCACTGCTCCTTCAAGATGGCCATTATTAAATTCAGTATCCGTACGCACATCTAACAACATCGTATTTTCTTTGTCATAAATCACTAGTTGCTCGGGCGTAAGAACATCCACTCTCCCAGCTAAAACATTTTCCGCAACATAACCTGCCATATTTACTGGATCCTTTGCCGAAGAAAAAGGTGGCGCGTAGCAAAGCTCCAACTCGGTCAAATCTTTGATAGTTCCATCTAGTCTAATAACCGTTGCTATAACGTCAATTCTCTTGTCCACGCCAACATAACCAACGCCTTGAGCACCTAATAGTTTACCTTCCACATTAAAAATAAGCTTTAAGGTCATCGGAAGTGATCCTGGGTAATATGAGGCATGTGATTCGGGATGTACGGTAATGACTTTATAAGGGAGATTTAATCGATTTAACGTTCGCTCATTATTACCAGTCCCAGCCGCTGTTATTCCAAAAACCTTGATGATTGATGTACCTAAAGTCCCCTTATAAACGGAGCTTAAACCTGCTATATTATCGGCTGCTATTCTACCTTGTTTATTTGCAGGTCCTGCTAATGGAATTGACGTCTTTTGCTTGTTTACAAAATCAACGACTTCGATAGCATCTCCTACTGCATATACATTAGCAACATTCGTTTGCATTTTTTCATCAACTAGAATATGGCCCTTTACCCCAAGCGATAGTCCACTATCCCTTAAAAACTCGGTATCAGGAACAACCCCTATGGCTAATATCACAAGGTCTGCACTTAATTTCTTACCACTATTTAAGGCTATTTCAACGCAGCTTTCCTCATCCTTAAATGCCTTTACCCTATCATTTAACATTAATCTAATACCATTGTCTGTGATTTCCTTTTCTACCAATGCAACGATATCCGAATCAAAAGGGGCTAGAATATGTGGTGCCGCCTCGACCAAAGTAACATCAAGACCTCTTTGCCTTAAATTTTCAGCCATTTCTACCCCAACATAGCCCCCACCAATAACTACAGCCTCATTAACACCTTTTTTGTCCACGTAGGCTTTTATTTGATCGGTATCTGGTATATTTCGTAACGTAAAAATCCTTGGACTGTCTATACCTTCGATATTGGGTCTAAGTGCTTTAGCTCCCGGGGATAAAACTATGTAATCGTACGATTCTTCATAAACATTTTCTTTACTTCTTATATGGGCTACTTTTTTATGTGTATCCAGTGCAATAACTTCACTATTAATCCTTACATGGATATTGAAACGGCCTTTCAAACTTTCGGGAGTTTGAACTATAAGCTTCTCTCTTTCTTTGATCGTTTCACCTATGAAATAAGGCAAACCACAATTTGCAAAGGATATATACTCATCCCTTTCAAACATGATAATTTCAGCAGTTTCGTCGAGTCTTCGTAGTCTTGCTGCTGCAGACGCTCCGCCAGCTACACCGCCTACAATCAAAACCTTTTTACTCACAACAAGCCCTCCCCCATATAATTGATGACTCTCGATAGAATGACTCATTAAGCTTCATTATTATGAGGGTATCTTGCCCAGTTCGTGCCTTTACATTCCGGTGAAAGGAGTCGGTATAAGGTCGTAAGAGGATTGGCACTAACCAAGTCAACGTATAGGGTGAACAAATAGAACTCCTCGATGAAATGCATGGAATAGGCAGACGTAGCGTAGAACGCATCATAGCAGAGTCATGGACAGAGATAGTGCCTCAATGCAACGAAAGTGCCGGTAAGAAAAAAAGTACGAGTATTCGTAAAGGAAATAAATTCTTGAAAGCAACCATCTTAGAATGTGCTAGAGCCTCAATACGGCATAAGGGCAGTTATTTTTATGCGAAATATTGTAAGATTCCTGCAAGGCGAGGGGCAACAGAGCATTGTATGCGGTTGCATACAGTATGGTCATAGCCATTTACCATATCTTGAAGGACAAAAAGTACTTTATTGATTTGGGTTTCAGAAATAAAAGCCCATCCAAAATCGGACAGGCTTGTTTGTGTGCTTTCTTAAGGAGCTACCTTGAATGTTTTCAGGGCAGCCCCCTTGGTTTTAATTTAACGTGAAAGTATTTCCGCGAATTCTTCTCCTGTAATGGTTTCCTTATGCAATAAATAACGCGCCAGCTCGTGCATCTTATCGGTATTTTCTTTCAAAATACTGATGGCCTTTTTATGAGCACTTTTAATGATAGCGAGCACTTCATCATCAATCTTTGCCGCTGTTTCAGAGGAACAAGTAAGGGAAGTATCGCCTCCAAGGTAGGGGTTATTTACAGTCTCTAGTGCCATCATATCAAAGTTTTCGCTCATACCCAGCCTGGTGACCATCGACCGTGCAATCCTAGTGGCCTGTTCGATATCATTAGATGCGCCTGAGGTAAACGTACCAAAGACCAACTCCTCAGCAGCGCGTCCTCCGGCAAAGGTAGCAATCTTATTGAACGCCTCTTCCTTGTTCATCAGCACACGATCGCCTTCTTCAACCTGCATGGTGTAGCCAAGCGCACCCGATGTTCTTGGAATGATGGTGATTTTATGCACAGGAGCCGAATTAGTTTGCTTAGCAGCAACCAGAGCATGACCAATTTCGTGATAAGCAATGATCTCTTTTTCCTTGTGAGAAATTACCGCGCCCTTACGTTGATAACCTGCAAGCACAACCTCAACAGATTCCTCTAAGTCATCCTGTTCGACACGTATTCTACCATATTTAACCGCTCGCAGTGCCCCTTCATTAATGATATTGGCCAAATCGGCACCTGAAGCACCTGAGGTTGCTCGTGCAATAGCCTTAAAATCAATATTATCTTCCATTTTGATCGTCTGGGCGTGAACTTTTAAAATTGCCTCACGCCCTGCAAGATCAGGAAGCTCAACCGGGATTCGGCGGTCAAACCTACCCGGACGGAGCAGTGCTTTATCTAAAGTTTCGGGGCGATTGGTAGCAGCGAGTATAACCACACCTTTTTTACCATCGAAACCGTCCATTTCAGTGAGTAGCTGGTTAAGAGTCTGTTCACGTTCGTCGTTTCCTCCGATTCCGCCATTACCACGTTTTTTGCCGATAGTATCAATCTCGTCAATAAATACGATACAGGGAGCTTTTTCGTTCGCTTGCTTAAATAGATCACGTACTTTAGCAGCACCCATACCCACAAACATTTCTACAAACTCAGAGCCTGAAATCGAAAAGAAGGGAACTCTTGCTTCTCCTGCGATAGCCTTCGCTAATAGAGTTTTACCTGTTCCAGGAGGGCCTACAAGCAATGCGCCCTTAGGTAGACTTGCACCAATTTCAGAATACTTCTTGGGGTTGTGAAGAAAATCGACAATCTCAGCGAGTGCCTCTTTCGATTCGTCCTGGCCAGCTACATCGGCAAAGGTTTTGCCAGTCTGTGCCTGAACATAGATTTTAGCATTGCTTTTACCGAACGACATAGCTTTCATGCCGCCCATACGTTTTTGCATCTGACTTATTAACAGCTGTCCTATTCCAATAAAGAGAACTAGAGGCAGAATCCATGTCATAAGGAAACTATACAGAAAGGAATGCTCTTTCGGAATGACCTGAGAGAATTCTACACCCGCACTGTGTAGACGATTAACTAGATCCGGATCGTTGATAGTTCCTGTGGAATATGAGCTGTCCTGTTCAGTTTCGTCTTTGGCAGTAAAAATAATTTGAGTATCCTGAATTTCAACCTTACTCACAGCTCCTCGTCCTACTTGGTTAAGAAAGGTACTGTAGTCAACCTGGGTGACCTGTTGCTCCAATAATGTTGGAAATACAAATGAATCGAGTAGCATCAGAATCATCATTGCGACCACAGAATAATAGATTAAAGATTTCGCTGGCTTTTTTGTTTTATCCATAATCTTTCACTCCATTTATAATTGTCTCATTAGATCATACTCTTTAAATCCCCAACAGTAATCGATAAAGGTGCCCGTCAAGCCTCCTATTATTTGAACTTCCACATGAAATTCCGTGTTGGTGTATCATAAACATTGCTGACGCTCAAGGTCATTATGCTTCCTGCAGTTGCCTTAGTAAATTCCGGACTTTCGACTTGCAATTCAGCGGATGAATGATGACCAGAGCCATTCTTCTCCAAAACTTGAACTTTAACAGGAATTTCTTTGTTATCTAACTGAACTCTAACATTTTGTAGAAAATCAAAATTATCGACATCTACGGCGTGATTATTAATACCTATTAAAAACCGCTGAGAAGAGATTTTATCTTGCTTTTCCCACTGTACGCTGACCTGTAGTCCTTCCCAATCATCAATAATTGGTTCGGTATACTCCTTCGGAGGGTTTTCACTAGAATTGTTAGATGCTATGGTCACTCCATCAGACGTCAATTGTTCTGCTGCACTTAGACCCCAATAGCCACCCCCAACTAGCAGTAGAGTTAACATTCCCATGATTACTTTTGTTTTCAAAGGGTCTTCCTCCTTACAATACACTATCCTAACTTATTCTGGAAAATAGGAAGGCTTCCAAAGGAAGCCTTCCATAAAGAGGAGAGAAAATGAGAAAAGATATTAACAAAACTAAATATATATCATTTATATAAAGAACCTATGAATTAAATGTGAATATCTAGTGAACTCTAGTGTGGGTAATACCTAAAAACAAGCTAATTTGCTTGGAGATTCTATATAGGGATTAAGAAGTTCCTGAAAGGTTTCAGTTCCGAGCCTTGAAACAAAATCATTGAATGACTCTTGGAAATGTCGCTTTGTTTTGTAAAAGTTGATAAAGTCCTCTAGAACCTGGTAAACTCTGTCGGAGGGGATCGCGCCTTGGAGCGTGGTTGCAAATCCTGCACTCATTTCGAGGCTTCCCCCAATGGAAAGTTCAAATTTCTCGACGGCCTCACCATTCAACTTCCCTATTGTGCCTCTTAATCCAATATCAGCAATTTGTAATTGACCACAAGAATTAGGACAGCCATTTACATGGATTCGAAGTGGAGTATCTAACTCAACCCTCTTATCGAGAGTTTCTGCCAATCTTAAAGCAAACTCTTTTGTTTCAACCAAAGCTAAATTGCAGAACTCCTTTCCAGTACAGGAAACAGTGTATCCCACAAAGGGCTTTGGATTAGGTGTTAAACGTCGGATAACCTTTTCAGCTAGAAGGGCCTCAATATTTTCGGTTGGTATATTAGCAAGTATTAGATTTTTCGATAGACAGGTCCGAATAGAACCATCCCCGTACTTATCAGCACATTGCGCAACTTCAAGTAGATCTTCAACAGATATCCGACCTAGAGGTACAGACAAACCCACATAGTTGAGACCTGATTGTTTTTGAGGATGAATACCGTAAAAATATCCCGCATTCCAGCCGCGAGTTAAGTTAATTCCACCGGTCTCAAGAGGGCCAGTTAGTTTCAAAAGTTCTGTTTCAAATTTTGCCTTTCCCCAATCCGCCAAGAGAAATTTAAGCCTCGCGTGGCGACGATTCTTTCTATACCCATAATCTCTAAAAAGAGTTGTCACAGCAATTGAAACGTTTAACACTTCATGGGGATGTACAAACAGATCCAACTTCTGGGCAAGATAGGGCTGTGCTGATAAACCGCCGCCCACATAAACATGAAAACCGTAACGATCATTTTTGCCATCTTTATTAATCGCGGGTGTAAATGCTAGATCGTTGATCTGGGCATGTCCAACATTATAAACATTTGCTGAGATCGAGATTTTGAACTTCCTCGGGAGATTTGAAAACTCCCTGTTTCCCTGAAAATAGTCGGAAACCTCCTGTACAAGCTCCCGAGTATCGAGCGTTTCATTCGGATCTATTCCCGCAAGTGGATTCCCTATGATTGTTCGAGGACAGTCTCCTTCGGCCCCGATGGTTTGCAAGCCAACTTTATTCAAGATGTTCATAACCATAGGGATAGTTTCTATCGTAAGCCAATGTAACTGGAATGCTTGACGAGTTGTCAAATCAAGAATTCCTCGACCATAATCTTTCGCGATTGTTGCTAAGACACGGGCTTGATCAGAATTCATAACTCCACTGGGGATTTTCACTCTCATTAGAAAGTATCCTGCATTCCGTTTTTGAACATTGACTCCTGCCCACTTTAAGAGATTACGGTCTTTAAGATCAATGGATTCAAACCCGGATTTTTGGTACTTCGGAAGTCTTTCAACAATATCTAAGCCATCATTTACTAGCTTTAGTTTTTCAAAGCCGTTGAGTTCATTATAGTTCGTTGTCCATACTTTATTCAAAACAATACCCCCTAAACATAGCAAATTACTTGGATATAAATATACAATCAAGGATACTATAACTATGAATATTTGTCTAGACGTTTTAACTTAGATAGGTATTTAGTTATTAACACATTTATAATTGGTTATATAATTTCATTGTCGAATTTACGAGAAAAGGTTGACCTAAAAGCTTTAGTGGCTAATTAATTCCGTATTCTGATATGTTATTCATAATAAAGTTATAGTAACTTTAATCGTACCTGTCTAAAATAAGGGCAGTCTCAAAATAGAAACGGATTTAGTTTCTATAATTGAGACTGCCCCTTCTACTTAAACTGACTCTGTTTATCAATTTCTAAAATCAAAAACACACCGTACGGTTTTTTCCTGATTTTTTTGCAAGCAATAGTGCAGCATCCGATTTCTCGATTATATCCTGTACAGATTCTCCATCTGTCGGACAACTTGCTACCCCTAGAGAAATTGTTATCTGTGGATATAGGTTATTATTTATTTCACTAACTCGGGTGCGTATATTTTCTGCAATTTCCTTAGCAATCTTTTTAGGGCAATTCTTTAGTAATACCACAATTTCCTCTCCGCCATATCGGTACGCTCTATCCTCGGTTCGTACTGTTCTTTTAACTGTTTCACTGACTTTACGAAGAACAGTATCACCTATTTTATGGCCATATTGATTATTAAAAACACGAAAATTATCTATGTCGATAAAGATCACAGAATAAATCGGTACGTCTAATTTTTCTAATTCTAAATTGAACGCCCTACGATTATATAAACCCGTTAGATTGTCAATAAAAAGCTTGGACTTCAACATCTCTGAGTGATTTTTTAGTTCAGTGTATTTGTAGAAATACCAGTGTGCAAATAGAAAATTTAACATTCCGAATCCGAGACCCAATATAATACTCTGAGCTAATAGACTATTAAAAAGTGACATTGAGATTTTATGAAAAATCAATGCATACAGAATACCAATGCCAGTCATTCCACCGAATAAACCTAGTTTGAATAGGCTCATCCTCATCCTCCTTTACACTTCATTCTCATTTTATTTCAGTATTTATGGTAAATGGTTTACTTGATATTTCACGCTCTGTCCAAGATTCGATATACCAGGCTCATTGCGATACCAGCGTTCGCGGGAACATCGAATGACGAAGAGACAAAACCTGGCCAAATGCGTCCTTTATGGCGTGAGTTGTGACATTTAAATCTCTAATTTAATAGATTTTCGTACAAGTATCGGAAATTTCAAGGGGTACCCTGTGAAAAAGGTTTATCATAGAATTTCTTAACCTACCCCTCGATAATTAAACAGGTGGACGAATATATTGGTGATCCAGGAGGTGAACGCTAGATTGAAAGAATCTCAAATTGGTTCCGTATTAGATCTATCAAGGAAATACCAATATATGTATTTTGAAAGGATTTGAACGAATTATGATGAAGAACAAAGCTTTAATGGTTACACTCTCAATGGCTATGGTATTGGGATTAGCGGGGGCTGTAAACGCTACTACATTTGACAGCAGTACAACGAATATGCAGCCAAAGACTACGTACGCACAGGCCTATATGGATAACAATGATGTAACAAGTACGGAAGTGGAGAAGGTAGAAACCACTCAGCCAGATCAAACAGTTCCCTCCAAGACAGATGTCTACGATCAAATGATGAGTTCCAACCATACCATGAATAACCAAATGCAAAACATGGCGACCGATCCTCAGATGCAAAACATGTTCGAAAATGCTCAAATGCAGAACATGTCTATGGATGACCAAATGAAAAATATGCCAATGAATACCCAAAGAAATGGCCAAGTGAATAATTCCAAACACATACAAGGAATGGCTGGAACAAACAATTTGAACGATTCTAAAGCTTCTCAACAGCCTTCCCAAAAATCAAGTAGCCAGAATAGGATGGGGTCCATGGGAAGAATGGGAAGATAAATCTTCATGAAGCTGAATAATCTTAGCTTAGGCTAATAAAAGGCTCAGACCATATAAGGGTCTGGGCCTTTTAGACATCTGGGATATCCCCCGATAGCAGTTTCATTGTGCTTTTCGACTTATCCGGACCATGGGCGATATATTCATGAGAAATTCACAACTTTTTCATGAGATCCTCGAATCAGAGAGTTACACTGAGGATGTAGAAGTTGCTAAGGAGGTCACATATGAGTAAAAGCGAAGTAGTTCAGGACGTAAAAGAGAATAGAGGCATCATCAAAGCAATTGGTTCAGTTCTGTTTGCAATTATAGCGTCTTCGCACCACTGGGTTCATACTCTTTTGATCGCATTGGGTCTGACCACTCTAAGCTCAGGTCTATTATCTCTATCTCCGTCAACAAAGATTATCTTTTTACTAGTTTCTCTTGTTATTTCAGCGTGGTTTATACGCGTTGCCAAACGTAAGTGGAGTTATGACCGTCCTGCTGCGTGGGTGTATCTTATATCTTCTATTATCTCGATTATTTTGGTTATTACATCCTTGCCGCAAGCGATATCAGCCGTCATACCACCATCTCAGCAACAGCAGCAGACGCAACAACCGAAAGATATCCACGGACATTAATGTGCTTTGGGTCTAAAGCTTCCGCTCATAATGACACTCCATTCTGTCAAATTAGGGTCTCTTCACAAGAAATTCACAACTAATTCACGAGTTTATCGTATTTGAGGATTATTGTAGGACTATAGAATTAATCCATGAGTGAGCGCGAATATTTTTTTGTTAAGGAAAATAGGGTAGACCCCTATACTATATTCGAATTGGTGGTGAGTGAATGAACAATCCGGCAAAAGATGTTTCTATTGATTGCCAGGATCTGAACCAAGAAGGAGGCAAACCTAGGAGTCATCATGACGAAAAGACAATCCAGCAGATTATCGCCCGGATGAACCGAATCGAGGGGCAAATACGGGGCATTAAAGGAATGATCGAGCGTCAAACTTATTGTGATGACGTCCTGAATCAGATATCCTCAGCCCAATCTGCCCTCGACGGGGTTTCGAAGTTGCTATTGGAAAAGCACATGAAATCATGTGTGAGGGAACGGTTGGAACGTGGTGACATTGAGGTAGTGGATGAAGTCTTAAAAACGGTGTTCCGGATGTTGAGATAATCTTTGGTAGATAATATAAAGCAAAAAGGAATCTGAAATCAGATGGTTGATTGGAGGTACAAGTTATGAGTGAAACGATAAGAAACGAACATCTTGCACAGGTGAGTTTACCTGTACAGGGTATGAGTTGTGCAGCTTGTGTGGCAAAAGTTGAAAAGACCTTAGAAACCATGACCGGTGTGCAAGAAGTTCATGTCAATTTGCTTTCAGGCAAAGCTGCTGTGACTTATGAGAGTAATCAGGCAGGTGTACCCCAGATGGTGAAAATGATTCAAGACATCGGTTACGAAGTGCCGGAGGAAGAAGTTTTGCTCACTGTGCGGGGTATGAGTTGCGCAGCTTGTGTTGCTAAAGTCGAGAAGGCTGTTAAGGGAATGCCAGGTGTAACCTTAGTTGTCGTTAATTTACCGGCCGAGTCAGCAAAGGTAAAGTTTTATCCCGGTGCGGTGGATAAAACAAGGATCAAAAAAGAAATCCAAGCCTTGGGTTATGAGGTTAGCGAAAAGGTGACCGGTCAGGAAGCTTTGGATCGGGAGAAAGAAGCGCGGCAAAAGGAACTTCGGTTCCAAACTCGTAACATGTGGATTGCCTGGCCCTTAGCCATTTTAGTGATGATTGGCATGTTCCGTGATATGTGGATCTTTCCTTATTTTGTCCCGGAGTTTTTGGGTAACGTTTATGTCCTTTGGGCTTTGACCACGCCGATTGCCTTTATTCCCGGTTGGCAGTTTTTTAAGCACAGTTGGAACGGACTAAAACGTGGTGCTACGGATATGAATTTACTCTATGCCACTGGGATTGGTGCTGCCTATATCATAGCGACAATCAATACCTTCTGGCCCGATGCCGGCTTCGGCGGACGGGGAGCTGCCTTTTTCGAGTCAGCTGCATTGCTTACAGCATTCATCGTTTTAGGTCGCTATTTGGAAGCTCTTACCCGGGGCCGAACTTCGGAGGCCATCCGAAATCTAATGAGTTTGCAAGCTAAAACGGCACGGGTGATTCGTAATGGTGAAGAAGTCGAGATTGCTGCCGATGAGGTTGAGATCGGTGATATCGTGATTGTGCGACCAGGGGAAAGTATACCTGTTGACGGGGAAGTTACAGATGGTTATTCGGCCGTCGACGAAGCAATGATTACCGGAGAAAGTATGCCGGTAGAAAAACGAGCAGGTTCTCAGGTCACGGGCGCCACGATCAATAAGACGGGTTCTTTCAAATTTAGGGCAACGAGAGTTGGTAGCGAAACTGCCCTAGCCCAAATTATTAAAATGGTTGAAGACGCTCAGGCTTCCAAGGCGCCCATCCAAAAATTAGCCGATTTTGTGGCAGGCCATTTCATCGCTGGGGTCCATGTCTTGGCTTTAATTGTCTTCTTCTTCTGGTTCTTTATCGGGTACGCCTCTTTCTTCTCACCGGCAAGCCAGTTTATTCTCTCACCCTATAATCTGGCCGAAGTTGGTGTCTTTGGCTTTGCCTTGCTCTTGTCAGTGACGACCTTAATCATTTCTTGCCCGTGCGCTCTTGGCTTAGCTACCCCCAGTGCTATTATGGCTGGTACGGGTAAGGGGGCGGAAAACGGTATTCTGTTCAAAGGGGCGGATGCCGTCGAAGCGAGCAGCAAACTTAATGCAGTTGTTTTCGATAAGACCGGTACCTTAACCAAAGGTGAACCCTCTGTGACTGACGTCTATGCGACGGAAGGCTTTATTCGAGAGGATGTTCTTAGGCTTGCAGCGATCACTGAAAAACCCTCTGAGCATCCCCTAGGTGAAGCTATCGTACGAGGGGCCAAGGAGGAAGGATTGTCAGTTGGAGATACCGATGATTTTGAGGCTATACCCGGTCATGGTGTTCGGGCAATCTATCAAGGGCAGACAATTTTGTTAGGAAACCGTCGTTTGATGCAGCAACAAAATATTGATATCGGAAACCTAAGTAAGAAGATGGAGCAGCTTGAGGAAGAAGGAAAGACAGCCATGTTGATGGCTATTGATAATAAGGCTGCGGGGATCATTGCAGTGGCTGATATCCTAAAGGAAAATGCGAAAGTGGCCGTGGAGCGCTTGCAACAGATGGGTGTACAAGTAGCCATGATTACCGGGGACAACCGTCGGACGGCTGAAGCCATAGCTCGACAGGTGGGGATTAAAACAGTACTGGCAGAAGTGCTGCCCCAAGATAAGGCGGCCGAAGTGATCAAACTTCAGGAGAAGGGTCTAAACGTAGCCATGGTTGGGGATGGGATCAACGATGCTCCCGCCTTAGCTCAGGCCAACGTGGGGATTGCTATTGGTTCAGGCACAGACGTTGCCAAAGAAACAGGCGACATCATCCTCATCAAGGACGATATCCGCGATGTGGTAGGAGCCATTGAAATTGGGCGGGCTACTATGCGCAAGATTAAGCAGAATTTGGTATGGGCTTTCGTTTACAACATCACAGGAATTCCCTTAGCAGCCGGTATCCTATATCCTTTCACTGGACTTCTGGTCAGCCCCGAACTTGCTTCTTTCTTTATGGCTATGAGTTCGGTATCTGTAACGATGAACACGCTTCTCTTAAAACGTTACCAACCCTCATTCCGGAGGGACCAAATGAAAACTAGTATGCATCCAACACCTCAACCACAAACAGCACGCTAGGAGGAGGTCTTACTATGAACGATTTAGAAGCAAAAGCCGCTAGGCAGGCTTCCGTGGTTTACACGGTACTTTCGCTAGCAATAACCTTTATTTTTCTCGTCATCACATGGGTGGACGGAAATACCTATACTGCTGTTGCCCGGGTCGGAGGTATGGTTTGGGTTTTCATCCTAAGTATGATTGTCTTCATGCCGATCGTCATTCCTGTGGTGAAGAAGAGGATCATGGGATAAGAACGAGGCTAATTGAGTTACAGTTATTCATGAGCGCGTCTGGATTTTTAGTAAAGAAATGAGTCGTATAATAATCCAATTGATATTTAGTAAGCTACTTTATTGTTAGAAAACTGTTCTAAAGGAGGAACACAAATTTGCTACAAACCTTATTCAGCATTGGGGGATTTTCTCTAGGGTCTTACGGTGTAGTCGTTGCCATCTCACTATTAATTGGTTTAGGGGTAGCTTATCATTTAGCACCTTCTGAAAAGGAATACCGCCAGCATCTTATAGACTTGTTAATCTATGCAGTGATAGGGGCCATTATTGGAGCACGTCTTTGGCAAGTCTTCTTCTACCAATGGGATTATTACTCCCTGCATCTCTCCGAAATCTTTATGATATGGCACGGTGGGATGGCAATTCAAGGAGCTTTGGTTGGGGCTTTTATTGTGGGATGGATCTATACTCGTAAACACCAACTTGATTTTTGGAAAATGGCTGATATTGCTGCCCCAGGAATTATCTTAGGGCAGGGACTGGGGAGAATTGCTTGCTTTCTCAATGGTGACGCCTATGGTAGCCCAACCAACCAGGGTTTTGGCTTGGTTTATCCTTCGGGAACTCCAGCTTATGAAGCTTATGGCAGTCAACCCCTATGGCCTGCAGAAGTATGGGAAGGGCAATGGGACATGGTTGTCTTTGCTCTGATCATAATCCTTTCGCGTTGGCGCAAATGGCCGAGGGGTATCATCTTTTTAACCTATATTGTGCTCTATTCACTAGGACGGTTTGCGTTAGAATTTTTACGAGGGGATGGCGCCCGTTATCTGTTTAATTTGACGTCAGCACAGTGGAGTAGTGTGGGAATGATTCTTATAGCTCTTGTTTCTGCTGCTGTGCTAATTATACCAAGGAATGGAACGAGAAATTAATTACTAGATTTAAAGGAGGTCTCTGATTATGTGGGAATTCTTAAATCAATATGGGTGGTATTTCTTTATATTTGGGATGATGTTGTTTATGCATAGGCGGGGTATGGGCTGCTGTGGAGGGCATCAGCATGACCAAAAGAATTTTCAGGATCAACATGAAACTAAAAATTTAATACCCTTTGAAGAAAAGAAGTAATTCTAAAGATGGCTTCACGAAAGGACGAATATCTATGCTTATCTTGAAGGGAAAGAAATCAAATGGCATTGTAGGAAAATACAAAAGTATTATTGATGCTCGAAAGATCTTTTCCGATGCCCAAAGGTATCTTACGCAGAATCAAGTAGATCATGAGCTTGTCTTGGTGGAGGGTAATCATGTTGTAATGACTTGTATGCTGAGGATGTTTAATAACCATACTACGCTTTCTCTAATTTAACTGCTTAACCTGGTGCAATGTAAAAGGAATTAGCCTTAAAAGCAACAAAAGGGTAGTGGCTCCTCATGGGAGAAACTACCTTTTTTGCGTTCGCGGGAAATTCATATTTAAGGAGTATAATTTGAGGTGTTAACCAGGAGATTTGAGATTGTTCCTGCAAGTAATAGAAAGGAGGGATTTTCTAGGTGCTGATTGCAGGGCTTTTCTTCTTAAATTATCTGAAATAAAGAACATAATAATCAAAGAGCTTAATCTGATCTCTAGGAGACTCAGAACGGGGGATTTCATGTGGGGTGAATCATGGTTAGACCATGTAGGGCTTACACCTTCTGCCCGAATCCGTCAACTAACCTCGTAAGCTATGAAAGGTGGACCAGTTTAGTGTTAATTCTCAATAAAACGTGGGTTAGTGGAGTAGCCCTGGCCGGTATTCTTTTGACGAGTAGTTTGACGGGAGCTCAAGCTGCTATTCTAGATTCTCAAGCTACTCCAAAGGCTCCTACTGTACAGAGTACTGTACTCAAGGCTTCTCCTTCAGCTGCCTCTAAATCAGACGTATATTCTCAAAAAATGCGTGAAGCATTTAATTGGACATCCGCAATCGAGGTCAAAACGAACGTAGCACAAATACCTGAAAGTAATAATGTTCCTAAGGAAAAGAAAACATCAACTCCTGTTGAAAAGAGAACTCCACCTTCAGAAGGTAAGACGTCTCAATCGCCTCAGATCGCTAAAAAACCCAGCACTCCTTCACAGAAAGTTGTAAATTCGAAGCCTAAACAGGTTTCGGTATCCCAAGTGTCAAGGGGTAGTTCAGATATGGACAAGCTTATTAGCAATGCCCTAAGTTTACAAGGTATCCCTTACGTTTGGGGTGGAACGAGTCGGAAAGGGTTCGATTGCTCAGGGTTTGTGCAGTATGTATTTAAGGCCTCTGGTATTTCATTACCGAGAACTGCAGCTGAACAGTATAAACTTGGCGTACCTGTCAGTCGTGATGAGTTGAGACCAGGAGATCTCGTGTTCTTTCAAACCTATGCCCCAGGAGCTACCGATGTGCGTATTTATATTGGTGGAGGACGTACGCTTGGAGCAGCTAGTGAAGGAGTAGGTATTCATAGTTTGACAGAAAGTTATTGGTCAAAACGTTACCTCGGCGCGCGACGAATTTAATAGGCATAGCATATAGCAAACAAGAAAAGAACCGAATGGACTGAGGTGAAAAAACATCAGTCCATTTGGTTCTTTCTTAATTCACTTAGACAAATCTCATAAAAGGATTTTATAGTTTAAAGTAATCCATTAACTGTCTCAAATCCTTGGCTAATTCATTTAAGCTTTCTGCTGAGGCGAATAATTCTTCGACAGAAGCATTTTGCTGTTCTGCCGCAGCCGCTGTTTTTTGTGTACCGGCTGAAGTCGATTCTGCTTGATCAACAACATTTTGCATACCAATTTTAATTTGTTCTCCATCCTGTTGAACTTTCTGTACGGTAGTTTCAATGTCCTGCGCTAGTTGAGCACTTTCTTCGACGGCCTTGAGTATTACGGAAAATTGCTCGGAAATCTCTTTTAAATATGTGCTACCCTGGTGGACACTATCCATACTCGTTTTCATTCCTTGATGAGCACTTTGAGAAACCTGCTGCATTTCTTGAACTCTCTGAGAGATATCGACTAAGCTTGTTTGAACTTGTTCGGCAAGCTTCCGTACTTCTTCAGCGACAACAGCAAATCCACGACCGTTTTCTCCAGCTCGTGCGGCCTCAATGGCTGCATTTAACGCCAAGAGATTCGTTTGTTGTGCAATAGTTTCGATAATGTTGACGGTCTTGGCGATTTCCTGGGATTTCTCATCGACCTCTCCGATTACTTGGCTTAAACTTTGGACTTGGCTTTCAATATCATCCATCTGAAGAACTACTCTTCCAAGGGCGATGTTGCCGTTGTTTGATAGTTCAGCGGAACGATTGGAGGCAAGGTTTACCTTTTCGGCATGCTGCTCCGTTTGATTTAACTGGTCAATAACATAGTTCAAGCGTTGATGATTTTCCGTCATTTCCCTGACCTGAATTTCAGCATCAGTAGCAATTTCAGTTGCTGAAGAGGCCACCTGTTCAGCTGCTTGAGCAGATTGCTCTGCACCCATACGCATTTCCTGAGCAGTCCGCTCCAATCGCCCTGACATGTCGACAACGTTAGTAATGGTATCTCTTAAGGAAATTCCCATATCGCCAAAAGCCTTAAGAAGTTCTGCACCTTCTCGGTTCCAGGCTTTCCAAGGGGCCTTCTTCTTAGGACTAATATCCCCTGCGGCTATTTCATTGGCATTGAGCACAAAACTACGCATCATCTTACTGAGCGCTCGGCTCAAAAACCAGCCAATAATGATGCTTACAAAGACATCAATCACAACAAGAATAATTGAAATGAATGAGGCCTTCTTGAAGATATCATTCGTGGTCATCGTACTGTGCATGTTTACTTCATCCATTTTAGAATCCACTATCTTTTGCAGGGTATCCCCAGCTAACTGGTGTTTGGTTGCAGCGACTCCATACATATTGGCTTTAGCATCGTCAATACGGCCTTCGGCAGCGGCTTGAATGGTAACTTCGGATGCCGAAACATAATCATTCCATGCTTCTTTAAATTGCTTCAAGGAATCGGTCTCTTTAGCCGATTTGATAATATCATCGTAATTATTAATATGTTCTTCGATATCGTTTCTTTTCTGTTCAATCTTAGTTAAATACTTTTGCCGTTCTTCAGGAGTTCGCGCACTTACCGCTAATACAACATCCGAACGATAGGTCTGGGCATCGAATCGTAATTCCGAAAGTTCGTTCATCGGAACTACATCTTGTTGATATACCATATTTGACATATCGTTCATCTGATACATGCCGTAAATTCCGATCATTCCGACTGCCCCTGCTGCCAAAGCAATACATAGCATCAGGACTGTGACCTGGAAGCCTAAGCCTTTATTTTTTAATTTCAAACGTGATTCACTCCCTTGTATTTTTATTCCTCTTTCCCCTAAATACTACATTATTCTGCGCTATAGGCGAATATCCTGCAATTTTATCAATACAACTTTCCGGTGGTTAGAACTTTCTTTGGATTTCTCCTTCCTCTTTCAACATGGATATCATCTTACTGTAGCGAATTTTTGTGAATTTACTGTGAAATAATTATGAATTTTCGTATGATAAAGTTTTATATTGAATCAAATAGCTCTTAATTTCATCTTTTTATAACAAATTCATAGGTTATTCACAATTTAGACTTATACTGGCTTTATGTGGAACCATTGGTATTATCAAGCCAAGAAAACGAAACGAACTAATGAATTGTTTCGAAACATGCGCTAATTCAGGAAGCTTAGGGACGGATGCCAGTTACTTGATACTCTGGTTACACGATAAATCCCTAGTATAGGAGGTGTTCGCTTATCGGGAATACATAGATTATTGGGATTTCCTAATTTTAGAACTGGAAGATATTTCTTCCTTTTGTGACTTTTAATTCCATTCTATTATTGTTTGAAGTCGTCAAAACCAATTAAAGCCAATATCCCAGGGTAAGTACTTAATTCTTTTAGTAACGGACTTATTTAACGTGATTTAAGAGTAGGAGATGGTATTTGTGAATAAGAAAATTAAATCGATAGTGTTTGTAGGTCTAACTTCTATTGCCATATTAGGTCTAGCTGGTTGCGGTAGCCAAACAAAAGACATGATGAACACTAGCAACATGACCCAATATATGACCAGCAATCCCACGGCTATGATGGATGTTTTAAGCTCACCTGATGCTCGCCAGTCCATGGTTAAAGTAATGGGGTCTTCACAAATGGTGCCTGTTATGATGGAAATGATGAAAAATAGCGATGTTCAAAAAAATATGATAAGTATAATGGGAAGTAGCGAAAATAAAGATAGCATGGTGAGTATAATGACTAATCCGTCAATGTTTAAGCCTATGGTAGAGGTCATGTCTGATCCTAAAATGAAAGCAACTTTTGAAGCTATGTTAAAAGACCCAGCCCTAGAACCCATCGCTAAGGAAGTCCTGGGTTTAAAATAAACGTTATTATGTACGAGAGGAGCTGTCGCTTTATAATGTCTGAGGACATTCACGAAAAGTCGGCTCCTTTTATTTTATACTTATTTGTCTTAAGGAACGCGTAATAAGTAAACGGTGGAACAAATAGCGTTGTCGGAGAATTCGTCCCAGTTGGATTGTCTAAAAGATTGAGTGTTTGACTTTTGGTTACTACATGAGTTCGTTATTCATAAACGCGTAGAAAGGAGACGAAGTTTTTATGATGGGATTCAGCCGAATGTCAGGTGCTAGCAGTATGCCTAGAAATTGTGGGATGAAAGGGATGCATGAGAATTCGCAGATTAATAAAGTTAAAAAAATTGATGAACTTGCATCTGAACAACAACAACCCAAGCTATCAAGCGAATTACTTAAAGTAAGTGAAGGAAATATAATTGATATTAGAGTATGACAAAGGGAACCTAAATATTGGACTCAAATTTTAAGCTCTTCTTAATCTAGAATGTTTGTGCAATAGGCCATTACTATAATTGACCTATTGCTTTTTTTATATAAAGACAAGCGAAAAGTTGGGAAAGAAGTTCCCTTGTATATTCATGATAAATTCATAACTCTTTCATGAGAAAATCGAATCTCTAATCTATACTTTAAGCATGGAAGTTAAAGCTTACCAAAATAAAATCGAATTTAAAGGAGGACAAATACATGAAAAAGTTTATCAGTAAAAAAGTAACAGCGATTTTAGGGGGGGCAGTCCTTGCAACCGGGCTCATTGCGATACCAGCGTTCGCAGTAACATCGAATGACGAAGGACAAAACTTGTTTGGTCAAATGCGATCTTTTATGGCCTCAAGTCAGCACCAAGAAATCATGAATTCAAGCGCAATGCAGAACATGCACAATTCGGAAGCTATGCAGGAAGCTATGCAAACTGGTGATATTGCAAAGATGCAAGAAGCAATGAACTCTAATACTGAAGTGAAAGCTCTTCTTGGGGAAGAAACCCTTAATCAAATGAACCAGTTCATGCAAGAGAACGGTCAAGCGATGAGTCAAATGATGCAAGGTCAAAACTTAGAGGCCATGAATCAAATGATGAATGGCCAAAATGCAACGGGTATGAACCAAATGATGGGTCAATTTTAGGGACAAAGTGATTTATAACCCAACTTTATAAGTACAGACGTTTAACTACCAGTTAGAGACTGAAAGAATGTAGACAAAGGTAGTGAAGACTTTAAGTTCAGGTATGATGGATTCTGTATCAATGAGATAAATAGAATATGAAAAACAAAAGATAGAAGGATAATGCGGCCCAGGTTAGAGCTCCTGTGCCGAATATCCTTCTATCTTTTGTTTAATAGATTAAGTGTACTAAAGGGACCCTACTGAAGCCATACCAAGAGCTAGAGAATTCGAACGGAATGCAAAACCTTCATAATTCGCAGGAGATGCAGAAGCAATACAAGAAGGGAATGTTGAGATTATGAAAGAATTCATGAATGGGTACTGTGGACGATAGAAACTATTATTTTGAAGTGGCCGAGGATCTAATTCTCAGCTACTTCTATTTCTTTAGGAAGTTGAACTTTAAATTCAGTCTCATGCCCAACTTTACTTTGTACGGTTATTGTGCCTTGATGAAGGTCCGTAACCTGGCGGACTAGCGCTAGACCAATTCCGGTTCCACCCGTCTCACGAGTCCGGGATTTATCGGCACGGTAAAATCGTTCGAATATCAAAGGGAGATCGTCTTCAGAAATCCCCATTCCAGTGTTCTTGATCTTGATATTAGCAGAATTCGATGTTTGAGTAAGTTCGACGGTAACCTGACCGCCAGGGTCTGAGTAACGATAGGCATTGTGTATTAGATTAAAGAAGAGTCTGGTCAGAAGGTGTCCGTCCCCGGATGTAGTCACGGACTCTTCTGGTGCATTCCAATCCAGAGTTAATTCTTTTTCCTGCATAAGGGGATATAGGTTGCGAATAATTTTTTCAAGAAGGTACTTTATGTCCACAGGCTCAAGGTTTAAATGTAATCCACCGATTTCAGCCACATTTAAGTCCTTTAGATCACTGGACAAGTCAACTAGACGGTCTATTTCCTCATGAATAGAAGAGAGGTTTTCTTGATCTGCAGGAAGGACGCCGTCTTGAAAAGCTTCAATATAGCTTTTGATCGAGGTCAAGGGAGTGCGTAGTTCGTGGGCGATATCGGCCGTAAATTGTTTGCGGAGAGTTTCTTGTCGATCCAAATTATCAGCCATCACGTTAAAAGCGTTGGCAAGTTGACCCACCTCGTCTTTAGAACTAATGGATACACGTTCGTCGAGGTGTCCATGACCAATACGATGGGCCGCTTGGGTTAATCGTCTGAGCGGAGCGACAAGTTGACGGCTTGTAAAGAAACTTAGAATAATCCCAAATAGAAGGGCTAATCCTCCAGCGAAAAGTAAAGAACGAAAGACGGCGGATTGGAAGCGGATATCTTGGGGGTTAAGAATTTGTGCCGTTGCCGGGTAGCGAACTTCCGCAGTGGCTAAAGTCCCTAGGGGTCCTGTCACCGTGAAAGTTTTGGTTTTCCAACTTGTCGTGGTGTAGGAAGTCATGCCCATATTCATGCCCATTCCGCCTTGTCCATGCATCATATTTTCCATGGGGTTATCTAACGTGCCGATAAGTTTACCGGATGGATCAGTCAACGTAACAACTGTACCAAACGGGAGAGAATGGCTTAATTCGCTCAGAGCAACAGGGTCCCAAGTCCCTTTGACCTGGTATAGTTCACTCAGACGAGAGGGTAACTGTTCCAAGGTCCTTTCATTTACCTGAGTTAAGTAATCACTAAACTGTTGTTTAAAGACAAAGTTTACGGAAAGCATGCTGAAGGTTAAGGTAATAAGCGCAATGATCAGGGTAGAAAGAAATAACTTAGTGCGCATGTTATTCCACCGCATTCGGGTTAAACTTGTAACCCATACCGTAAACCGTCAAAATAATGTGGGGGTTGCTGGGAGTCGTTTCGATCTTTTGACGAATCTTCTTAATATGGGCATCAATCACACGGTCATCTCCGTCAAAGTTGTGCCCTTGAACAATCTCTACCAACTGCCCTCGTGATAACACCCGTCCAGGGTGTTTAGCTAAGGCACCGAGAATCTTAAATTCGGTAGGAGTTAATGAGATTTCCTGATCGTGCAGCCTAATTTCATACTGAATATTGTCAATGGTGAGGCCATTATCATAGGAGATCACGTCGGCAAGGGGGGTAGTTTCATTATTAACTCGACGTAATACAGCTCGGACACGGGCGACCACTTCACGAGGGCTAAATGGTTTTGTAATGTAATCATCTGCGCCAATACTTAATCCTTCGATGCGGTCTTCCTCTTCTACTTTGGCGGTGAGCATGATAATGGGTACGGAGGATATTTTGCGAATCTCGCGGCAAATCTCGGTTCCAGACATGCCTGGAAGCATTAAATCAAGGATGAGTAGGTCAAAAGGGTTTTCTTTAAACATGGTTAAAGCGATTAGTCCATTGATAGCCGTACTTACTTGAAATCCTTCCTGTTGAAGGTAGGCTTTGAGTACGGTCGTAATTTTTTTCTCATCATCAACTAGTAAAATTCTCATAAATAAATAGACTCCTTCCAATTCCAAAACTAGTAACTAATTGGTACGTTAAATTCGAAAGTGGTCTCTGAATCTAAGCATAACCATTATAGTATTAAATAAAGACATCCTGCAATTAGGGTTAAACCCCTAGATATAAGAAAGTGCTTCTAAAGGGTCGAGAGTAATAGCACGCCTAGTCAGAAAAATTGAACCAATACCGATTAAGAGTGAGGCGCTTATAACAGTCAAGCCTACAAAGGGGTTGAATTGAAAACTAACGGTTTTTTGGAAAACGAATGGGCCTAGTAGAATGGGGGTAAGTTCCCCTAAAAGATAGCCAAGAACTCCTCCTGAAAGACTTACAAAGACAGTTTCCCGAATTAGAATGGAAAAGATATGGCGACGTCGAAAACCGATGGCACGGAGGATACCAAGTTCCGCTACCCGGTCATTGATGTTACCAGACGTAGTTACAAAGACGATTAAAACACCAATGACTCCTAGAAATATAGAAGTAATCAAGGAGAAGTTTGAAAAGCGATCGACACTTTCTTTAGCTCCCTGAACCAATTGAGATATTTCGGCGACTTTGGCCTCTGGTAATAGTTCACTCAAGTAGGCCACAGTCTTATTCGGTTGGGCCGTATTAAGTTCAATCATGGACCAAGAGTTTATGCCCGTCAGGGCGCGTGAGGTACTGAAATTAGTAAAAACTCCATTATCCTCAGAACCGCCTGTTTCTTCCAAAATCCCGACAATCGGGTAGATCTGATGATTAAGTTCTAGAGTACTTCCAATCACAAGATTTTCTTTGCTTGCGATACTTGAGCCGATAATAACTTCTTGGTCACCGGGCTGTAACCCTTTAATCTGCCACCATGGTTTCATTTTTAGTTCGTTAGGGAAATCGACTCCTATGATAAGATAACGTTTATCAGCTCCCTTGACAGAACCAATAATTTTAGGGGCAATTCCGCTGATCATCAGATCAGGGCTATTCTTGATTTTAGCCAAACTATCATAGTTTAAATTCTTAACCTCAAAGTTAACTCCGGGAACAGAAAGTCCGCCATAGCTAAGCGTAAAATGTTCAGATTTGGGAGTAATGACGACATTGGCACCATATTGGGTTAAATTTTTCTGTAAATCGTCGTGCATGCTTTTGGCCAGCGTATTCAACGCGACAGTGATGCCGATGACTAATACGAAGGTCAGAAGTAAAAAGGTTGTTTTTCCTTTTCGCCGACGTAGGTTTTGAATTGCAATATCAGTAAGTGTCATGTTTCCCTCCATATTAAAATCCTCCGAGATCACATGTAGCGCAAAGACTCAGTCGGGTCAAGTCTCGCTGCCTTCCAAGCTGGATAAAGACTTCCTAAAAGACCGATTAGAAGAGAGGCGCTCAAGGCATACACCAGCAAATCTGATTGCCAGGGGATAAGAACTTCAGCTTTAACCATAGCCGATCCGAAGTAAACTGCTGCACTCATCCCAAGAAGGTATCCTAGTAGCCCCCCTAATAGGCTTAAGAGGCCAGCTTCAGTGAGTACAATCTGAATAATGTGGCGTTTTCGAAAACCGATCGCCCGTAAGATACCAATTTCTCGGGTCCGTTCTTCAACCGAGGATTTCATCGTCATGGTGATAACTAAACCGCTTGCTAGGAAGAGAATCAGGGATACGCTTCTAGCAAATAAGTTGAATTTAGTGACGGTAGTATCCCGAGATTCCAGCGTAGACTTTAGAGCTGTCACTTTGGTGCCTGGTAGTTTGTCGCTTAACTGTTGAGTCACTTCTTCGATCGGACAGGTATAACATAAGGCCGCTGTTTCTATCAAGCTTATAGCGTTGGGGCGATTAGCCAGCGTTTGAAGAACAGCTAAATCTATAAATACGGCCTGGTCGTTTTCCGCTGAACCTGTCGGTTGGATGATTCCCGTTACTTTAAAGTCTTGTCCTTTGATCGATACATTTTGATTAAGAGTAAGATTTAGGGAGAGGGCAACGTCACTCCCTAAGATAACTTCGTTCGCGCTCGGTAGTTGGTTTTTCGAAAGACCATCGATTTTCCACCACTTTTTTAATCTAAATTCTTGCTGGAAATCTACTCCGAGCAACAAGATTTCTTGACCATTGATATTAGTGTTGACTAAAAGTTTAGGCGCTATAGTAGCCAAGGTTTCCTTATTTTTTATGGTCTGCATCAGTGGAATTAGGGACATGTCTAGTTCTTTGACCTGAGACGGAGCCTCTACGGTTATACCTCCAAACGTTAGGGCTTCCCCGGACTCTGGAAGAATGAGGATATTGGAGCCGTATTGATCAAGTTTGTTGGCGACATCTTCTTTCATAGCTTGGGTAGTTGAATAGAGGAAGATAATTGCCGCCACGCCAATAATAACACTGATTACCAATAAGGCAGAGCGCATTTTACGGCGGCGTAAGTTTTGTAACGCAATATCTGTTAAACGCATTTAGTTTCCTCCTTAGGACTCTTGAGGAGTTGGGGCTAGAATTCCATCACGAATATAGACTGCTCGGGAAACCCAAGCTAGGTTTTCTTTGTTATGAGTTACCATAATGATGGTTAAACCGTCCTGGTTAAGGACTTGAAATAGTTCCAATAGTTCAGTGGCTGTTTTCGAGTCCAGACTTCCAGTCGGTTCGTCAGCGAACATAATGGAGGGTTGATTAACAATTGCCCGAGCTATTGCCACTCGATTTTGTTCTCCACCAGATAATTGATTAGGTAGACGTTGGGATTTGGAACCTAAGCCGACCTTTTCGAGGACAGCGTGAGCCATTTCTTGTTGCTCTTTTCCCGGACGAGAAGTAATAGCCAGAGGGAGCATGACGTTTTCTAGTGCCGTAAGATAGGGGATCAATTGATATTGTTGGAAGACAAAGCCGACGTAATCATGCCGAAAATCGGCTAACCGTTCGGGTTCTAGAGAATAAACATCAATATTATCGACTGTTAGTTTGCCAGAGGTGGGCGGATTTAACCCTCCAAGAATACTGAGCAAGGTGCTTTTACCGGAACCAGAAGGTCCCATTAAAGCTAGGAATTCTCCGGCAACTATCTCTAAACTAACCTTTTTAAGGGCCTCGACAACACCGTCCCCACCTTTGTAGGTTTTGGTGGCCTCACAGAGCTTTATTAAAGACATAGCTAATTCCTCCTAAATTGCAAGAACTATAACGACTTTGAACTTGGTAAGAATGAACGCACTCGTAAGAACGAGTGCGTTTGGCTAACTATGTTACAATGGCCAACCTTTAGAGAATTAAACTCTAGGTGCCCATGCGTCTAAGATTGATTGAGGAATTTCTAGATTATCCCCATTTAAAGAGTAGGTCAATGCTTCCGGGGGATAGGCTTGACAACCTCCACTTATTCCTTGGAGTGTCTGTAGATCCCAGACGGTTCCGCAAACGTTGCAAACGATTTGATTGCCAATAATGTGAAAGGTTTCTCCCTTACAGGGTTCACAGAAGCTGACTGCTACCATGACTTTACCATCAGGTTGGATAAAGGCTGTCAGAGGTATTCTTTTACCGTTCGCTTTATATTCTGTCCAGATAAACTTATTCTCTTTAACGGCACTGAGAGTTGTCACAATGGCCTGTCCGTTTTCAACTTTACTTTCGACTTTTGTTTGTTGTAGTTTAACTTCAGAACTATAATTTATTTTTTGTCCAATATCGGCAGCTGCATTGACAGAGACACTAGGTTTATTGCCGTTAGCAACTATGAAATAGGTTCCTATCATAATTACAACGGTTAGAATGCCGACAATAGTAAAAAGTAGGGTATTGCTTTTTGGGGGTTGGGTAAATTTCTGGTTTTTGCCAACATGATTATGCTTCAATGGTATTTCCTCCCTGTGAAAGTAATAGGAACTCTAGTACTGGAACCATTTTTCAGGTGGAGTTTTAGGCTCCACCTGAAGGCTTTTATTACATCCGCATACTCATTCTAACCACGAAGGTTAAAAAGTTTAGTACACCGAAGATCGAGATGACGACTAGATACGGCATAGCAACGGATAGCGCTTTTTTGGTTCCATAATTCTTTTTGGCAATCCTATAAGCCGTGTAAAGAGATCCGAGAGTTCCGGCGATGACCAGGACGTATTGCATTATTTGAATCGTCGGGTCAGAAACGAAGTCGGTTGGGCCCTCGATATGCACTCCGAATAACCCCATGAACGTGTAGTAGATTGACTTTCCTTCCGCCAGAAGATGGAACAAGTTGTGGGCCATGTGAGAAGCCAGGTCAAGTGGAATCACTGCATAACCAAAACGCGCAAAGGCATTTCGTATCGTTTCACCTGAATAACGCTTGGAAACTGCAGATGCCGCGTAAAGTAGCAAGACCGGAGTCGTCATAGCGATTATAAAGATTATCGTAAAGGCGACATCCTTACTAAGACCCAATGTCAGTCCTGCCCACTTAAGGTAGGACTGGTAAAAATCCAACATGGTAATATTTTGGACAAAGACAATCCCGACGATAACGATGGCTAGGAAAGACTCCTCGAAATGTGCCCTAGTCATAGACCAAAATTCACTAGTTGGTTTGCGAGGGCTTAGTCGAATAGAATCATGGGGGCAGCTTTTGATGCAATTACCACATAGATTGCAGTTGGCGTTATTTTCCATAGCCATCGGAAACTCAAACATCGGACAACCCGCTGTTTTTTTGTTGCCTTTGTAGCAATCCCGGGTTGTACATGTTTTACAAATTTCTCTGTCAGCACGTAATTCTAACATACCGGCGCGAGAATAGTTACCCGACAAACTACCGAGGAAACATAAATATCGGCACCAAGTACGGCGTTCAAAGAACATTGCAGTGACCATGACGCCACCTAGGATGAGTAGCAAGAGGGTACCAGATCCTCTGGGGGATTCAACGACCCCCCAAATGTGGTCGGCCCAAGTGATAAAAATGAAGGTGATATCAATGATCCATAGTCCATACTTCCTCAGGAAGTTAGGAACTTTACGATTGGCCCCAAAAACCTTCTGTGTCAAATCACTCACCCAGGCAAAAGGGCAAACGGCACACCAGAACCGGCCGAATAGGAAGAAGAAGAGAGGTAAGAGTGGCCACCAAAGAACCCAAGTAGCGGCAGTACCGAAGTTATCATGGGCGCTGGTGGGTCCGGCTAGAGTTTGGACCATGATGACCGCGAAAACAAGCACGGCTGCCCATTGGAAGATACTTGGATACAGGGAACTTTGCAAAAACCATTTGAGAGGTTTAAACTTAAGAAAATTCCTTTTTTGAGAGGATTTAGGCTTTGATAGTTGACTCATTATTAACCTCCTTTGAAGCAGTTTGCTTACGTTTTAGAATTTGGGCAAATATGCCGGCCAATACGACGACTCCGCCAACACTCCCAATGAGAATCCAGTTCGGGCCAGTCTTAGTTACGGTAAGTGGTACAGTGACGGTGGTTTCCCCGAGAGTCGGAGAACTGATAAAAATGTCCTGGGTCCAATCGCCCTGCTTGGTTGGGGTGAGGGTGACTGAGTACATTCCCGGTTCCATGTTATCGAGTTTAGCTTGTCCTTGAAGGGTTGTTGCGGAGGAACTGTCCATGCCGGCCATGCTGCCGTGGGCACTGGCCTCCATGAGCATCATATCAACATTTACGGAGGCATCGAGGACAGGTTCTCCTGTAGCTTCATTTTTCACGGTAATCATGATATTTACTGGCTTCTTTGGCGCCGGTTTCTCAGGTTCAGACTGTACACGTACTTGGAATTTGCCTTCCGTAGCAACGATTACTTCCGGTTCACCTTCATCTTCTGAATGGCCGGACATTTCCTGGTCTGACATATCTTTCATGTCAGCCTCGGAATGGGTATCGGGTGCGGCCGGTTTAGTATCTGCCATCGTTGGAAGGGCAAATATCATAAAGGACACTAGAGTTAAGACTATGAGGGATAATAATTTCTTTTTCATGAACACACTCCTAAATTTTATTCCGATTAGGACATATGCAAAAGCCGTGCCATTTTAGAGAAAAGAGACGCGAAGTTAGAACTATAAATTTATAATGAAGCTCCTTGCTTACTGTACATAGGGATTAATCCAGTTTAGATCGGTCTTAATCCGTTCGAGAAAAATTTATATATAAAGGATTTTTGATCAGAGAATTGAAAGTCTCCTTTACAAAATGAAACGAATAATAGTTTTAGATTAAAAAAAGTGTGGGATTTCCCACACTGTGTTGTAGGAAATCCCACACTTTGAGGAGGATGGACATGCGGAGGATTCTAATCGCGGATGATGAAGCGAATATGCGTTGGGTTTTGGAACGGACATTAAGTAAAGCCGGCTATGATGTGGAGACAGCGGAGGACGGGCAACTCGCCTTAGATCAAGCCTTGGCGGAACGCCCAGATCTTGTCCTTGTGGACTTGAAGATGCCAAAGCTAGATGGGTTAAGTGTGCTAAGAAAGCTTAAAGAGCATTATTCGGATTTAATGATTGTCATGATGACCGCGCACGGGAGCACAGCTTCGGCAATAGAGGCCATGAAGGCTGGGGCTCATGACTATTTGATGAAACCTTTCGATATTGAAGAATTGCTTATCACGATCTCTAAAGCCTTTGAGGTAGAAAGACTACGTGAGCAAGTGGATTATCTTAAAGGGGAGGTCCAAAGTAACAGCTGGCAACTGGTTGGGAACAGTGAAGCAATGCAAAAGGTTAAGCATTTAGTGGAGCGAGTCGCCCTCACTCCAGCAACAGTACTTATTCAAGGGGAATCGGGTACGGGAAAGGAATTGGTAGCCAATGCGATACATACCTTAAGTCCGCGCGTCGAAGGACCTTTTATCCGGGTTAATTGTGCCGCTTTGACGGAGACCCTCTTGGAAAGTGAACTGTTTGGACACGAAAAGGGGGCGTTTACAGGTGCCCATGCCCGAAAGACGGGTCGTTTCGAATTAGCCGATGGGGGCACTCTCTTTCTCGATGAGATCGGCGAATTGTCCTTTAACGTCCAAGCCAAACTGTTACGGGTACTTCAAGAGCGGACCTTTGAACGAGTCGGGGGAGAGAAAACTATCAAAGTCGATGTACGGATTATTGCGGCGACGAATCGGGATTTACTTAGAGAGACTCAGGAAGGACGTTTTCGGGAGGATCTTTATTATCGTCTTAGTGTCTTTCCAATTTCGATTCCTCCTTTAAGGGAACGTCAGGAGGATATTCCCTACCTTGCAGAACATTTCTTAAAGAAACTTAGAAACTATGGGCATAGCAAGAAGCTTGGTCCTGGAGTTCTTAATCAACTCATGGCCTATAGCTGGCCGGGAAACGTGCGTGAACTGGAAAATGTCATTGAACGTATGGTGATAATTTCCTCGGGAACAGTGATCGGGGTAGATGGATTGTCCGTCATTAAGACTCCCTCAACCAAGGAGAAGGGCCCCTGTCCATTTGTACTACCTTCAGAAGGGGTTTCCCTCGAAAAAATCGAGAAATCCTTCCTTCAGCAGGCCATGGAACAAACGGGTGGGAACCAAAGTCAGGCGGCAAAACGTTTGGGGCTTTCCAGACATGCCTTTTTATACCGTTTAGAAAAATACGGAATCGATCCCCATTGGGGGATTTGAGTTAACAAGAGTTTTTCTGAATAAGATAGAGGCGGTGGTTTTCTTTTGGAGAATTTCGATCATGAACAAACTACTAAAAGTCGTGCCCGAATCTACTTTGATCTTATTTCGATAGGGCTTGTCGTGGTATTTTTAACTGCTATTCACTACACGAATTACCATTACGAAATGAATTTCCATATCCTATTACAATTTGGGTATTATCTTCCCGTGATTTATGCAGCTATGCGTTTTGGACCTATTGGGGGGATCGTATCCGGTTTGATTATAACTCTCCTCATTCTGCCCTTCATGATAAACTTCACGGGAATGACGCCATCGGGCATGTATACACAGTGGGTAGAAGTCGGCCTTATTAACGTCATTGGTTGGTTAACCGGCTTCTTGACTGAAGAAGAGCGAAAAGCCAAACGCAAATACCAAATGGCCTTAACAGTTCAAAAAGAATTAGTGGAAAAGATAAAGCGAGAAGGTCAAGAACGCGAACGATTAGAGAGTGAGATAAGGCAAACGGAACGATTAACAGCTCTAGGTCATATGAGTGCTGGTTTGGCTCACGAAATACGCAATCCCTTGGGGATTATGAAAGTAAGCATCCAAATGCTGACTCAGGAAAAATGCGACGATGGAGTCGTTACAGAATACTGTAGGGTACTGCTAGAAGAGTGTGAACGGTTGAATCGCTTAGTGAGTGAGTTCTTGAGCTTTGCTCGGCCAAAGGAACCGGTACGCGAAAGGATTGCTTTGGGAAAACTCTTGGATGAAGGAGTCACCTTGATTCAACCTGCCCTCAGGCAAAACCATATTGAGTTAGAACAAGTGCGAAATCTTTGTGAAGAGCAAGTGGTTGAAGTGGACCCGGACCAGATTAAGCAAGTTATTATAAACATTCTAATTAATGCTATCGATGCTCAGAGGGAAGGCGGAGTAATTCTATTAGAGGAGGTTCAACAGGCTGACTTTATAGGTTTCGCCATCAGTGATGAGGGGCCTGGGATTTCGTCAGACGCCCTCCCCTATATATATGATCCTTTTTTTACGATGAAAGAGAAAGGGGCAGGATTAGGATTATCTGTAGTGCACCGTATCCTTGATCAACACGGGGGGAAGATTTCTATTACTAATCGGAGTGATCGAGGGGTTCGGGTAGAGATACTGTTGCCGCCGCCTTCATTTAAAAAACATGTGTTCCATAACGAAGGGCTTGTAAAAACTCCCCCTGATGAAGTGGAATTAATAAAAGACAAATTGTAATCTCCAGCACCGAAGTAGGAGGTTATCAATTAGTTCTGGTTCTATTCGAATAGTGAAGTTTAACAAAAATGTTAAAAATCCGTTAACTTAATGTAATCCGACTAAGATATAATATAGTTATTGATTGAGATAATGGGGGGGCTATAATGAGGAAGAAGGCATTAATGATATTTACTATTATCACATTATTTGTAGCAGGTCTTTTTCTAACAAAAGCATTTGCGGAACCCCGTCCTTGGCAACAAAATATAAATGCTAGCCCAATACAAGCCCAACCTATTCCATCTTCTACAGCTATTCCAAATAAAGGTATACCTGATGCTACATCAGCTAACCCTGATATCAGCGGATCATTGTACAGTCCAAGAAATCCAAACTATCAGCCTGACTACTATTGGTATAGTAGTCCTCAAGATAATAGCTTGAGTAATGTAATTAGGAATTGGTGTTGTCAATAACTTTAGGAGGAGCAACATTGAACAATAAGGTTTTAATAGCTGACGATGACGACCGAATTAGGGAAATTGTGTGCCTCTTTCTTGAAGCAGAAGGTTTTGATGTCTGCCAGGCAGAGGATGGAAACAAAGCGTTGGAGATGGTTCGGAACGATAATCCGGATATCGTCATCCTCGATCTGATGATGCCTGGATTAGATGGCTGGACGGTCTGCAAGATATTAAGAAAGGAAACCAATATTCCTATTATCATGCTAACAGCCAAGGGAGAAGAAAATGATCGAGTGTTAGGGTTTGATTTAGGGGCTGATGATTACGTCGTAAAACCGTTTAGCCCACGTGAGCTCAGTGCCCGAGTCAAGGCAGTTTTAAGAAGGCTGGAAGGGGAAGAAAGTAAGGAACATATCCTTGCTTACCCTGGTCTTAAAGTTAATCAGATTACTCGTGAAGTCGAAGTAGATGGAATAAACATAAGCTTAACGTCTAAAGAATTTGAGCTGTTGCAGTGCTTAGCAAAACGGCCGGGGCAAATCTATAGTCGAGATCAGTTACTCAACATGGTCTGGGGATACGATTACTGCGGGGATTCCCGTACTGTTGATACCCACATCAATCGTTTAAGGTCTAAGCTTGAAAGCCAGGTGGGACACAGTGACTTTATTCAGACCGTTAGAGGGGTGGGTTACAAATTCGAATTAAGTGGTCATTAAGAAATAGCTTAGTAAGTAAGCTTTGGTTAGCAATTGTACTAATCGTCCTTGCTGTTTATCTGTTTTCCGTTGGAATACAGGCCAAGCAGATTACTTCCATGGTTTATAATCAGCAAGCACGTTTTTTTATTAATGAGGCAGAAGAAATCGTAATAATGTTTAACAAATATGAAATCACTCAGAAATCGGTAATTAACGATAGATTAGATATTTTGACTAAAGTTTTAAGTGCTAAAACTGCCATTATGGATATCGATGGAAACACTTTGTACGGTCAAACATCTCAAGATCAATCACCTAGAAAATTGCTTTTAGAGCCAGGATTTAAAGAGCAAATTCTCGCTGGTAAAAATGTTGTGTTTGCGGGAAAGATTGATGAGGTCCATGAAGAGCAGTTTCTTGTAGCGGTTCCTTTAAAAAAAGATACCAGGGTTATTGGTTTGGTAGTAATCTTTAGTCCAATTGATGCCATGAAGCAACATGTTAATAGTATTTTGGGAATTACACTAATAGGAGCTTTGATAGGGATTGTTTTAGCTACTATATTAAGTATATTTGTATCTCGAAAGATGATTCGTCCTCTTGCTAGAATGGAAGAAACAGCGCGCCAAATTACCGAAGGCGAATTTGGTAGGCAAATTCCGGTTACTTCTGAAGATGAAGTTGGGCGGCTCGCCAGGTCATTCAATCGTATGTCTACAGAGCTTGAAGAGAAAATTGAGGCTATCGAAAGACTTGATCACCTAAGGCAGGAATTACTTTCCGATGTCTCACATGAATTACGCACTCCCTTAACGGTGATCCAAGGCTTTTCCGAGGCAGTGTTAGACGGGCTAGTCAAGTCGAAGGAACAGGAGAAACTCTATCTAAGCAACATTATTGACGAATCCGAGCGTCTCAGGCGCCTGGTGGATGATTTACTCGACTTAAAGGGAATGGAAGCTGCCAAAACCTTTGATGAAATGGAATATGTGGTTATGAATAAACTCGCTCAAATCACCGTTGAGCGTTTAAGAAATATGGCAAATTCTAAAGAAATTAATCTTACGCTCTCTGTGCCAGAACAAACGATTACCATTTGGGGAAACATAGATCGCCTCAAACAGGTTCTTACCAATTTATTGGATAATGCCATTAAACATTCGGAAGTAGGTGGTGCAGTTCGTGTAGAGTTGGGTATGGAGTACAATTGTACGTTTATATCCGTGGAAAATTCTGGCCACGGCATTCCTCGGGAAGAGCTTGAAAATATTTGGGAAAGATTTTATAAGGTCGATAAATCCAGATCGAGGCGTGGAACCGGAACGGGCTTAGGACTTTCTATTGTTAAAAAAATTATTGAAATGCACGGCGGAAAAGTATCAGCGGAAAGTGAACCCGGCCATGGAGCCGTTTTCACCGTGTACTTGCCATTAACTGAAGAAGCTTAGTAATCAACAAAGACTATTTAACAATAAATGTAAGATCCATGACATAGGCAAAAATAACAACTCTATAATCAGAGTATCTGTAAAAGGATGCTCTTTTTTTGTTAGGGTTTATATCACAAAAACGTTAAAAACCTGTGACATTTCTGTAATATAAGTTCAGTAATATTAACTTAATATAAATGATAATCATTATCAAAAAAGGAGTGAGGTTCTAATGGAATGCTGCAATACCAAACAACCTTGGTATAAAAAGATATCAACGACTCTATTAGGTACAGGAAATTGTCATGGTGAAGTGAATCAAGCGACTCAAGGATTAGAAAAAATTGCCTTAGTCGGGAGTCCAAATGTCGGGAAAAGTGTTTTGTTCAACATTCTAACCGGAGCCTATGTTACCGTTTCTAATTATCCCGGAACCACGGTTGAAGTATCGCGTGGAAAAGGAAAAATCGGCACCAAGGAATATGAGATTATCGATACACCAGGAATGTACTCCTTATTATGTATTACAGAGGAGGAGAAAGTGACCCGAGACCTATTACTTCGAGAGAGTCCTAAGGCTGTGGTTCATGTTGTCGATGCGAAGAATCTCCAGAGAATGCTGCCCTTAACCCTCCAAATGATTGAGGGAGATGTACCGGTTATTTTGGTTTTAAACATTATGGATGAGGCAGAAAGCTTGGGACTTAAAATTGATCTTAAGAAGTTGGAAGCTGAGCTCGGGATTCCTGTATTATCTACTGTCGCTGCTTTAAATAAGGGAATAGAGGTATTGAAGGAAAGGATCGGTGAGTATGTCTACGCAGCTTGAAGTGACTTATGATCGGCAGATTGGATCTGCACTAAGTGAGATTAGCAATAGACTCCAGTATCAATATGTTCTATCTAAACGGGCTATTGCTTTGCTTTTATTGCAAGAGGATGAAGATATCATAGCAATGGTTAAAGAAAAGGAGACCAACAATTACTTAAAAATCTCTCAGATTATTGAAAGCACGAAACAAAAGTATAACCGACCACTTAACTACATCATCTCGCTTTCTAGGCAAAAAAAGGTGGATACAATTGTTGAAGAAACGATGACAAAGGTTCAAGGCAAAGAAAATCGGATTGCTGATTATTTAAGTAGACTCACTATGAATCCTTTAACGGGTGTACCCATTCTATTATTAGTACTCTATTATGGCCTTTATAAATTTGTGGGAGAGTTTGGCGCGGGAACCGTTGTCGATTTTCTAGAAGAGCACATATTCGGTGTGTTTATCAATCCGTGGGTTAATGGAGTTGTGCAAACATATATTCCCTGGACCTGGCTGCAAGATTTATTAGCGAATGATTATGGTATTATAACCCTTGGTATTCGTTACGCCGTTGCGATTATCTTACCGATTGTCGGAACATTTTTCCTAATGTTCTCTATCATAGAAGATAGTGGATACCTGCCGAGACTGGCGATGTTAGTTGATCGGGTTTTTAAGAAAATTGGCTTAAACGGCAGGGCTGTTATTCCCATGACCTTAGGGTTTGGCTGTGATACCATGGCAACGATGGTAAGTCGAACTCTAGAGACAAAGAGGGAGCGAGTAATCGCTACGCTGTTATTAGCCCTCGCAATCCCGTGCTCTGCGCAACTGGGTGTCATCTTGGCCTTATTATCAGGCGCCCCGGGGGCATTAGGTGTTTGGCTGGCTTTTATAGGGTTCATCTTCCTATTAATCGGATATCTTACGACCAAAATCCTTCCAGGGGATAAGCCAAGCTTTTACATGGAGGTCCCGCCTTTACGCTTACCAAAGGTTTCTAATGTGCTTACAAAAACCTATACCAGAATGCAATGGTATTTCGTTGAGATTGTTCCGTTGTTTATCTTAGCAAGTCTTTTAATTTGGTTTGGAAATCTCACCGGCTTGTTTGGTGTGGTTATCAGTTGGATGCAGCCAATCGTAAACTTCATTGGTCTACCAGACAAGGCAGCAGAGGCATTCCTCTTTGGCTTCTTTAGACGAGACTTTGGAGCAGCAGGATTGTATGACTTACAAGAAGCGGGCTTATTATCTCCCAGACAATTGGTCGTATCTGCTGCGACACTAACCTTGTTTGTCCCGTGTATAGCTCAATTTTCGATGATGTTAAAAGAGAGAGGGATCAAAACCGCATTAGCCATTGCCGGTTTTATCTTCCCCTTCGCTTTTATAGCAGGTTGGGCCTTAAACTGGGTACTCATTACCTTTAAGGTACTACCATGATAACTTGTAGCTTTTGCGGTTATGAATTTTCAGAGCTGGATAGCCAAGTGGGTTGTCAGGGATGCCCCCTGCATAAATCTTGTGGAAAAGTAAAATGTCCAAACTGTGGTTTTGAGATTCCCAAGGAACCAAAGTTAATTTCCTGGCTTAAGAAGAAACGGAGGGAGAAACGTGAATATATCTACTCATCTTATAAAATTAAGCGATATGAACAACCAGCAAGAGGGAATTGTCTCTGAACTGGTAACGAATAATGGAAGTATTTTGAGGAAGCTCATGTCTATGGGAATTCTACCTGGAACACGGATTAAGCTTATTCAAAAATTTCCATCTTACGTTTTTCAAGTTGGCTATACACAAGTTGCAGTTGATCGAGAGATCGCCTCGGTTATTTCTGTTAACGTCTTGTAATGACCTGAACTACATTTACATTAATATATAAAAAGGTAAACAAGAAAAAACCATAAACAGAATGGGCTGTCCCAAGCAGATTGCTTAGGGACAGCCCATTAAAATGCAACAACGCACCCGATACGTTTAAAACTATTAGAAGAAATCTAACAAATAATTTAATAACCTGTGACCTTGTTGTGAAACTCTTCTTATAAACTAGTAAATAGTTAAAGTTGAACCGTCGATCGGGACTTATAGCTAGTCAATATCAGTTTGCAGGTAAAACAAGGAATGTAAAAAAGTTTTTTTGACCTACCCTTTAAAAAATTGTTTCCTTTAACGAATAACTGGATGAAAAGCGGAGGGGGTTCAAAGGAAAGAAGAGCGTTGGTTAACACAAGTTTGTAAGTTAAGGAATGATACTGGATTAAAACATCGTGTAAACAAAGGTTTGAAATGGAAGGATGATTATTTCATGAAAGACATAAAAAAAACATTTTTAGTAAGTGCCTTATCACTTGGTTTAATAGTAGGTGCAGTCGGGATAGCCGGTGCTGCTACTTCCACAAACTATCAGCAACAAATAGCCGACTGGATTGCAAACGATCCTAATCCGATGGTCATGAATATGAATACCACCGCTACCCCAACTGCTGCTCCGGCTACTACTCCGGTAACAACTCCAGCAGCTACTCCAGCAGCTACTCCAGCAGCTACTCCAGTTGCTGCTCCGGCTGCTACTCCGGTAACAACTCCAGTTGCTACACCGGTTGCGACACCTGTCGCTCCTCCTAGTACTAACCAAGCGACTCAACAAAGTGGTAATCAAAACAACCAAACACGGCAGAGCAGTATACAACAAACTGCTCCAAAGCAACCGACGCAAAATTATAACAATGGATACAACGGATACAACGGAAATTGTTGGGGTAATGACCGAATGTACGGTAACTGGTCTGGTAACATGGGTTGGTAAGGGAAATGAGGTTAGAGCAGGGTAGGCGGTTTGCAATAGGCGCCTGCCCTGTTCCTTTAGGGGTTTAACTGGTTAGCTAATCAATTAAACCCGAGCTACACTCACATTAAACAACCCTTTAAAGAGATTCTAATGCAACTGACAGCTATATTTCAGGTAATCTATTAAGTTGAAGTTTTGACAGTCCAGCAGGCTACGTTAACAAAAACGTTAAGAAAATATGACGTGGGAGTAAAATGAAAAACCTCTATTTTAGCTTAACAACGTTGAAAGTCTCCCGCTTTAATATTTTTTGAAAGTTACCCTTAAAATAGAATAAATTGTTGCGAATAACTTACTGAAGGCAGGGGGTGGTCATTGAAAAAGAATCGAACAATCAAGGTCAAAATAGCAAGCGCCATTATATTTGATTTATTGATTTTAGTGATTAGTTTGATGAAGGGATGATATTGATGAAAAATATAAAAAATACGCTAATAGTAAGTACATTGTCATTTGGGCTAATAATGGGAGTGGTAGGAGCAGTTAATGCTGCTACATCAACAACGGTAGATACAACGATAGCCCAAACCCAAACAGCACAACTCGCCGTCACAGGAACGGTAAGAGCTGGAGACATCGTGATTTCAGGAACTACTGAAGCTGGGGCAACTGTAAGCGTCAAGAGAAGTGGAACCGAAATTGGCGCAGCGACAGCTGACGGAATCACAGGGGCCTACACGGTGACCTTGAACAGTGGAGTAACTCTAGTCGAAGCTGAAGCGCTTTCGATAACTGCCACAGTACCTGGCAAGACCGAGAGTAGCGCCGTGAGTGTCACGGTAGCCGCAGCAGTAGTCCAAGCCCAAACAGCGCAACCCGCCGTCACAGGAACGGTCAGAGCTGGGGAGACCGCGATTTCAGGAACTGCTGAAGTGGGCGCAACAGTGAGCGTCAAGAGAAGCGGAACCGAAATTGGCGTAGCGACAGCTGATGAAATCACAGGCGCCTACACAGTGACTTGGAATAGTGGAGTAACCCTAGTCGAAGCTGAAGCGCTTTCGATAACAGCTACAACACTCGGCAAGACTGAGAGTAACGCCCTGAGTGTCACGGTATCTGCAGCACTAGTTCAAGAACAAACAACACAACCGACAGTAAGGGGAACGGTCAGAGCTGGGTACACCATGATTATGGGAACTGCTGAAGCGGGTGCAACAGTAAGCGTTATGAGAAGTGGAACCGAAATTGGTACAGCAATATCTAAAACCACAGGTATTTACAGGGTGACTTTGAACCGTGGAGTAACCCTAGTCGAAGCGGATGTACTTTCGATAACAGCCACAGCACCAGACAAGACTGTGAGTAACGCCGTGAGTGCCACAGTAGACGCACCATCTGCTCCAGCTGTACCACCTGCAACTGTTAAACCAGGACAAAACAGTCAATATTTCTGCAATGATGACTTACAATGGCATTCTAATAAAAATTTCCATCAAGATCAGCAATGGCATAACACTCAACCGCGCCAAAGTGCTCAACCTTCCAGTATGAATAAAAGAACAAATACAATGAACGGAAATGGTTATAACTCTAATCATAACGAAAATCGAAATACCAATATGGGTGGGAATCATATGTCTGGCAGCAGATCTGGGCATGGATGGTAAAATATACTAAAATTAGTTTGACTGAACTGAAACGATTTGAGGCTTTCCAGTAAATTATCAGCAATATATTTTAGTAATAACGCAATGCGCGTATTTAAAAATTATTATTAAAGGCATGGAACCATTAATGATGTCCAGTAACATGGACTGGGTAAAGAGATGAGGTTAGAGTAGGACAAACGCTTACAATGAGCGCCTGTCCTACTTTTTCACTTAAGGCGATAAAGAAAGAGAACATAAACAAGAATTGAGTAAAATTGTTGATCATGCTTATGTATATAGATAATGAAATCATGAAGATTCTAGCTTTGTGGACTTAAAATCTGCTGGGATAGCTTATAAAGGTATTTTAACAAAAATGTTAATAATCCGTTAACTTTATGTAATCCTCATAAGGTAGAATCTATTTATGGATCAAAAATGGAGGGACTACAATGAAGAAGAAGGTATTATTGATATTTATTGTTATTGCTCTATTTGTTACAGTTCTTTTTCTATCAAGAGCATTTGCAGCACCTAGTCTTTGGCAGCAAGTCCCTACTGCTAGCTCGTACCAAGCTCAACTTAATCCAGATGTAAGGCAACCAGCTAACCCTGATGTGAGTGGATCGTGGTACAGTCCGATGAATCCCAAGAAACAGCCTAAATATTATTGGTATAATAGTCCTCGTAATAATGGCTGGAATAATGCCTCTAAGAATTGGTGGTGCTGGTAAATCGTCATAATAAAATGGAGTAATAAAATATATATTTTCTAATCAATTAAAGAATGATGCATCAACTTAAGAAGCTTAGTGATCAGATACCATGCTATTTAACAAAAATGTTAAGTATCTGTGACGTGGGCGTAAAATAATAACTTTATACTTTGCTTAGCAACGTAGAAAGGAGGGAACAGAATGAAATTATCAAAAATAGCCCGAGTTCTTTTAGTAAGTGTTGCTTTACTTACGGTAGGGGCACCTATTGCCTCTGCAGCACCAGGCTATCCGCAAGCATACTGGACGGCACAACCGACAAACCCAAGTCAACCTGGGCAGCAGGCTCCAGGTTATGGTTACGGTTACGGTTGTTGTGGCGGTTATTACGGTAACGGTTACAATGGAAACTGGGGTTGGTAAAGGATTACATTAGAGCAGGGCAGGCGGTTTGCAATAGGCGCCTGCCCTGCTCATTTATGGGTTTAACTGGTCTGCTAATAATATAAACCGAACAACACTACATAAGAACAAATCCTTTAATTTACCATGAATCATTTCTATCCCACGTTGAGTGCTCACCCGAATTCTGGGGCCAATTGGACTGGTTTTGATTATTATAATAGTCGTGCTCTTCGTCATCTGGATTTTCATAATCCCGATCTTCATTATAGGAAGGATTCATCGGTTGTTGCGGTGTGGAACTTTCCGGAATCTTATTGTCAGGGGAGACTTGGCCGGAACTCGGTTTGCTCCAGTTAGGGGATGTTCCTAGCGAAGGTTGATTTACGGGAGGACTGCTGGAAGATTTAGGTGCGCTCCAATTACTAGGGTTGCTGCCGGATGACCAATTTTGTTTATCGGAACGGTCCATATAATCATGGTTCTCTGTAGTCTTTGATTCCATATTCGAAGGGTGTTCGTTTTCTGGACCATTCTGAACAGTTGGCTTTTCCTTGCTATCAATGGAGTTATCTTTCCAGTTTTGTGCTCTTACCTCGAAACTTTCTTCAGGGAAAAGGGTGGCTACACTGACGTTCGCATCCACCAAAGCTTTTTGGGCATCCTTACGAAGGGTATCAGGTTGAACAGCTATACCTTTTTCTTCACATCGATCATATATTAAATAACTGTTAACTGTCATACCCTGTTGCTTGGCTTCTTGTTGGATTTTCCGGTTCGTTTGACCGACAACCACACTTCCGGACAGGTTCCTGCGAGTCATTTCAGCATGGATGGAGTTTCGAAGTCTTTCTGTATTAATAATTTGGGTTCCCCACTTATTTATCGGTACCACGCTGGCTAAGACCAGGTTTTGAGTTTCATTTAGCGTTCCCTTTTGATTGGCGTTTTCAACGATTAAGTCAACAGCTTGATACACGTCCAGCCCTTTAATTGATATTCCATCCACTATACTTGACCCATCATTGACATCTCGCACTTTAATAACTTTGCCCTCTTTATTGATCAATAGCTCAATGCCTTTATTGATATCCAGAGCGACCGAGGCTACTGCCATATTTGGAATAAATAAGAGGGAAAAAACGCTAATGCTCAGAACAAGCAATAATACTGCTGCTGTAGCTGCATACTTCAAGGCGGAGTTGTGCAGCACAGATAATCGTTTCGGGTTTAAATCAACTTCAATAGTCTGACCTACAACAGGTGGCTCTTGAGGAGTAGGGATTTCTAAAAAGTCACCTTTTTTCGTGAAGATGACAGTAACCGTTGGCGAGGTCCGCATCACGATACCTTTGGTTCTCTCCATTTTTGCTTACACCTTCTTTCCCGGTTCTTCTGGAAGCTGCATAAATATTTCTAGCGGATAAAAATCTGGTTCGGATAAGATGAGTGCCAGGGCGATAAGATATTTTCGACCCTTTTCTAGGACTTTGCGTTTTATGCCGGTCAGTAACTCTAGTTCTTTGATGGGTAATAGTCTATGTTTTTGAAGATGCGCCATAAGTCTAGGGTTATGGCTTAAAACTAAGGCCGCCCTTATGAGAGTTTGCTTACTGTCACTATGTTTCGGGGAGACTTTTATTAAATCATCTAACGTTACGTTATAGTCACAGAGCACACGAACGTAGTTTTCAACGACTTGCGCAAAGACCTCTTGGTTCTCGTTTTCTTGATAATGTTCTAGAGAAGTATCAAGATCGTAGCGGCTCAGCTCTTCATCCTCTAAGTTCATGGGCGAGAGGGAAAGATGTTGATGTTTGCCTTCTTTGCGAAAATAGTCCACTAATCTTCGGCGGATCACCATTTGAACAAAACTATGAAAAGAAGCTCCTCCATGAGGGTCGAAGCTGTCAATCGCTTCATTAAAAGCCAAAAGAGCAATGCTGAGCTCATCGTCATTATCCCAGGTTAAATACCTACTGCAGATTTTGGAACTTACCCTAGCTATAAATGCTTTATGAGATCTTATAAGTTCCTCTCGGACGAGAGGATCACCGCTCTTGGCTGATATTAAGGTTTCTTTCAAAACTTGCTCTTGCACCTTAATCACTCCACTTACTAGTAGTTCGTAAAACTAAAACAGTTTCGAGGGGTAGAAAAAAACATTCTGTTTCCCATTATGGGTGTAGAATGTTACAGGATTGTCACATTTTTGTTATTTTTGCGTTACATAAAATTAGAAGAAGAAAGAACACGGGGAACCCGTTTTAAGGTTCCCCGTGTTTTATGTTATGTGATTAAGTATCTAGCAAGGGTGTATTAAATTAGGTTAGAAATAGGTACAAGCAAGACTTGTTACTTAAATCAGCAACTGTTATTATAACATATGATCAAATATTCATTTGTTCTACCCCACGAATCTATAGGCGTAAAACAATATTCTAAAACACCAGAGGAGGAGATGCTTTGATAAGTAGTCAATTATTTTCAACCTTGATGGGATTGGGAGTTGGTGGTTCGGGTATTGCCCTAGGTGGTATAGTTGCTTACGGGTTGGGAAAATACTTCGAGAGAATCTCAGGACTAATTCTAGCCTGTTCAGCTGGTGTTATATTTTCTCTTCTGACATTTGAACTTTTGCCTGAAAGCGTCAGTACAGGTGGTTTATTAGCTACTGGAATCGGAATCATTATAGGTATCCTCATGATTATTCGTTTGGAGATATTTTTCCATAAAGTTGTGATTATAACTGACAATCCAAGTAAATCCATGTTTATTCGGTCCGGAATACTTCTCGCGATAGGGGTAGCCATTCACAATTTACCTGTCGGGTTTGCCATGGGAATCGGTTTGGTGAACTATGATAAGATTGGTTTAGATTTAGCTGCTACTATGTTATTGCATAACTTTCCAGAGGGCTTTGCGATCTTACTCCCCTTGGCACTCAGTGGGCTTAGTAGTACTTCCATTCCAATTATCGCCTGCATTGTAGCTCTTCCTGCCGGACTAGGGTCCTTCCTTGGTTCAAGCTTAGGAATAATTAACCCGAAATTATTAGCTATCTTCTTTGGGATTGCAATCGGTACAATTTTCATGGTGACTTGGCAAGAGATCTTGGGCCATGCAATAAAACATACCCGAAGAATTCACCTTTTTCCTAGCATTATAACAGGTCTTATCCTGGGAATCTTATTTACATCTCTCATTTTGTAGTCAGTACTACAGATAATAAGTTATTCAATTTCTCGATTTGACATCTGCAGGACGAAATTACTATCTTTCGTTCCTGAATCCGATTATGTAGAATAATATTAAGTTTCATGGACTTCCTGGAGGATCGAGCCTCTGTAATGGTTTTGACTATTTATGTGCGTCTACTGGATTTAGTATTGACTTTTACAGAACAGATAAATATAATTAAGATAATATATGAATAATTACTCATACGTTCAAGTGAAAGGATATGAAAAGAGGAATTAAAATGGTTGATAAAAGAAATGATGTGGATAGGTGTAACTGCAATGTTATACACGAGGAGATCGTAAATATGGTCAGGGCAAAAATGCCTATGGAAGAAAACTTGTACGACCTTGCAGAATTATTTAAGGTCTTCGGTGACTCTACTAGAATTAAAATACTTTGGGCATTGGATGAAGCTGAAATGTGTGTCTGTGACATCGCTGTCTTGTTAAATATGACCCAATCGGCAATATCCCATCAGCTAAGAGTTTTAAAGCAGGCACGGCTGGTGAAATATCGAAAAGACGGAAAAATTGTATTTTATTCCTTGGAAGATGAACATATTAAGCAAATATTTAATCAAGGTCTAACCCATATTAATGAATAGATTGTCACGCTTTTGAAGCGTTGTAAAGTGAATACAGAAAGAAGGGAATTAGAGTGAGTTCATTGGCTAAAAAAGAGCTTATATTAGAGGGCCTGGATTGTGCAAACTGTGCTACTAAAATTGAGGAGCAAGTCAAAAAGGTTGAAGGTGTTTCAGGTGCTTCCTTGAATTTTGTAACCAAGATTCTTACGATAAACATGGACAGTAATGGAAATCAGGAGGATGTGCTAAGTCAAGCAAACCAAATAATTAACAAACTTGAACCCGATGTTATCATTAAAGATAAAGCTTTGTCACGAAAGGAAAAAAAGGTATTACTTTTAATTGGATTAGACTGCGCTAATTGTGCTACAAAGATTGAAAAAGAGGTTAATAGTCTTGATGGTGTGAGTTCCGCCACTGTGGACTTTGTTTCGAGAAAGCTAACCATTGAAGTGGACCAGAAGCGCGATTTGCCTAGGGTCGTTGAGCAAGCATCTAAAATCGCTATACAAATAGAATCCGGAATCAAAGTAGTTGAAAACGAGGACAAGAAAGAGGAAGGTAAGGAAGACGGAGGGATTAAGAAGTCAAAAGCTATTCAATTAGGTATAGGAGCAGCTCTTTTTTTCGCTGCAATATTAGTTGAGCTTCCTTTCTGGGCTGAATTTAGTATATTCTTAGTGAGCTATGTTTTAGTCGGTGGGGAAGTTGTTTTAAAAGCTGTTCGAAATATCTCAAGGGGTCAGGTGTTTGATGAAAACTTTTTAATGACGGTTGCTACCATAGGTGCTTTTGCGATCAAGGAATTTCCTGAAGGTGTGGCAGTCATGCTTTTCTATCAGGTTGGCGAGTTCTTCCAAAATATGGCCGTTAACCGTTCGAGAAAGTCAATCAGTGCCTTGATGGACATTCGACCCGACTATGCAAATCTTAAGGTTGGAGAGGATATTAAGAAGGTATCGCCTGAAGAAATTAGTGTTGGAGATATCATAGTTATAAAACCGGGAGAGAAGGTCCCCCTCGATGGCAAGGTTATTGAGGGTATGTCAATGCTCGATACTTCGGCCATAACCGGGGAGTCAGTGCCCAGAGAAGTTGAGCCGGGAAACGAAATTCTTTCGGGAACCATTAATAAGAATGGTCTGTTAACCGTTGAGGTAACGAAAGAGTTTGGAGATTCAACTGTATCAAAGATCCTTGATTTAGTACAAAATGCGAATAGCAGGAAAGCTCCGACTGAACAGTTTATCACGAAGTTTTCCAGGTATTATACTCCAGTCGTCGTATTTGTTGCCTTAGCAATGGCTGTTGTTCCACCTTTGGTTGTTTCAGGGGCCACTTTCTCAGATTGGATCTATAGAGCTTTGGTTTTCCTCGTTGTATCTTGTCCTTGTGCTTTAGTAATTTCGATACCATTGGGTTTCTTCGGGGGAATTGGCGGAGCTGCTAAAAATGGTATTTTAATTAAGGGCAGTAACTACCTTGAAGCTTTAAACAATGTGGATACGATAGTTTTTGACAAGACAGGCACCCTTACAAAAGGAGTGTTTAAGGTTACTAAAATTTCTACACAAGGTCATGAATCTGAAGAGAATCTTTTGGAGTATGCTGCTTTTGCTGAAAGCTATTCAAACCATCCTATTGCAATCTCAATCCTGAAAGCTTACGGGAGAGAAATTAATAAAAGCGAAATTCAAGATTATGATGAAATCTCAGGGCATGGAATCAAAGTAAGTATCAGGGGTAAACGTATCCTTGCTGGTAACAAAAAATTGATGGCTAAAGAAAATATCACTTATGATGAGGTTGATGAAATCGGTACAGTAGTTCATGTAGCGATTGATGGCAAATATGCAGGCTATATTGTAATATCAGATGAGATAAAGGATGATGCCCTAAAGGCTATCAAAGAGCTTAAGGGGATTGGCGTAAGAAAGCTGGTAATGCTTACCGGAGACAACAAACTGGTGGGAGAAGCGATTGGGCACAAGTTAGGGCTTGATGAAGTACATGCTGAATTACTCCCCGATCAGAAGGTTGAGAAGCTGGAACTATTAGAAAAACAAAAGAAAACAAAAGGGAAGCTACTCTTTGTTGGTGATGGTATCAATGATGCCCCGGTACTGGCTCGTGCTGATGTTGGCGTGGCAATGGGGGGATTAGGTTCTGATGCAGCAATAGAGGCAGCGGACATTGTGATCATGACAGATGAACCCTCTAAGCTCGTAAATGCCATTAAAATTGCCAAAAGAACCAGAAGCATCGTCTGGCAGAATATAGTTTTCGCATTGGGAGTTAAAGCTATTGTACTTGTTTTAGGTGCTGGAGGTATCGCTACTATTTGGGAAGCAGTGTTTGCTGATGTCGGTGTAACGTTGATTGCTGTTATTAACGCAATGCGTGTCATGAAAACGAATTAGTATTGTAGAGTATTAGAATAGTTATTTTGTAAATTTAATCGTCTAAAGGGATCAGAGATTAAGTATGTAACGTGAAATGTTAAAGTAAGGTTAAGGTAGGACAAGGTTAAGAATGGCCCTTGTCCTACCTTTTTCACTTCTTTTTTTATCTACCCTCAAAAAAATGTAAACTGTTGCGAATAACTAAATGAATATATAGGGGGTGGTCCTCAGGAAATATCGAACTAAAAACACCTAGGTCTGAACGAGTCCCAGTATAGTTGGTTTATGTGTTTTTTAAATAAGTTTGAGGAGGATGATTTTTTAATGAAAAGTTTAAAAAAAACTGTCATAGTAAGCACATTGTCACTTGGGCTAATAATGGGGGCTGTTGCGGTAGTTAGTGCTGCAACACAACCAACCTCTGTTGATCCTAGTACTACTGCAGTTGAAGTAACCGACATCCTTTTAACCGATCCGGCAGCAACCACCACCCCCATAACTGACCCAGCTACAACTTCCACCGTTGCACACGTCAACCCAGTACATGTCAACCAAATGCCCGTTACTCCTGTACCCGTTACTCCGGCGCCAGCGCCTGTGACCCCAGCACCCATCAACCCGGCACAAAACAATTATCACTACAGTGATGGACATTCAAATGTGAATCCTCAACAACACCAACAAATGCATATAACTCAACCAAGCAAAGGCGCAAACGGAAATGGTTATAATATGAATCACAATTATAACGAGAATCATAATACTAATATGGGTGAGAATCATATGTCCGGCAGACAATCTGGTCATGAATGATCAGATCTCCACAATTTGTTTAACTGGGCTTCAGCAACTAGTAAAGCTTACCGGAGAGGCAAGCTGGTGGAAAAAGCGATAGGTAGTCAGTTGAGCCTTGACGAAGCACAGCTGAATTACTCTCCGATAGAAGGTCGAGAAGCTGGAACTTTTAGAAAAACAAAAGAAGACAGGGCAAACGAGAAGGCCAAGCATTTCGCCAGCCTTCTCGTTTGCTTATTATGAATTACAACATTGTCAGTAGTCTCGGTAAACGATTTACTTTAGGTGAATTTAAAGCAGAATTCGCTTCTACCGAAAATAAGCAAGGGGATCAGTGGGATCACCGTTTACACGGACCTCCAAATGGAGATGGGGACCAGTACTCCAACCAGTTGAACCTACATAACCGACTAGGTCACCTGCATTTAAGTTTTGGCCGTTTAAAGCGGCTATTTTTGACTGATGGGGGTACATCGAGGATAACCCTTTACCATGATCGACTATAATGGTATTACCATAGGCCCCATACCAGCCTGAGTATATTACTGTTCCGGCACCAGCTGCATAGATAGGGGTACCGCTTGGAGCAGGAATGTCTGCTCCTGTATGTAAGCGTTTGGTTTTAGTAATTGGATGAGTACGCCAACCGTAAGGGCTAGAAATGGAGTGATATTTTGGTAAGGGCCAATAACTGATACTACCAACCACACCGCCGGTGCGCCCGGCTTGTAACTGTCGAATCTTTTGTTCCAAGGCTTTGGAATCTTTTTCGAGTTTGTTGATCTGGGTAAAGAGTTCGTTTTGTGCTTGAGTGACTTTTGCCAAAGAATTCTGCTCTTCCTGTTTTTTGCTCTCTAGAACACCTTTAGCGGCGATAGCTTCTTGTCTTGTTTTTTCAGCTAAGTCACGTTTCTCTTTAAGCTCTTCAGTTTTTTGAAGGACTTTATCTTTTTCTGCTTTAATAGACTCTAGTAGTTTCTGGTCATTTTGTATCAGCATTTCAAAATACTCAAACTTGGTTATAAATTCACTGAAGTTCTCAGCTTGAAAAAGTATATCCAGGTAGCTAAAGATTCCTTCCTCGTAAATACCCCGAACCCTTTTACGAAGGGCATCCTGTCTGTTTTCAAGGTCCTTTTGTTTAGCAAGAAGCTCTTTTTCCGCTGCTTCCACGCTGACCTTCGCTTCAAGATAAGCAGAATCTTTTTGGGACAGGGCTATTTTAGCTACGCTAATTTGGCTTGCAAGTTCCTTAAGATTCTGTTTGGTTTGTTCCTCAGTAAATTGCAGATCTTTAATCTGGCTCTTCGCTTTATTTTGGGCCTTTTCAATTTCAGATTGCTTAGCCATAAAATCGTCAAGCTCATTAGCTTTGGCAGGAACAACCATGGAACTGACTAAAGTAAAAGAAATGCTAAGAGCTATAAGCCAAGGGTTTCGCAACAGTGACAAACCTCCAAACATTTGCATAAATACCGATTATAAATATCACAATTCGACATTAAGCGTCGGTAGTCCTGTTGAAAAGATAATTGTAACAAAAATGTTAAAAAGGTATATTGATTATCCGACCTTGGCTTCGCAGCAAGGGGTTAATTATGTTAAAGCAATGGACAGTGCAATTCGTAAGTCGAAAGAAGAAATTGAAGTCATCTTAAAGGCGACCGTAGAAATTGCACGAGCCAATGATTCGATGAGCCAATCAGCTCAACAAATTATTCTCGGAGGTCAGGAGCAGGCCCACTCCTTAGTGAAATCTCAGTTCAAATGGCCGAACTTACAGCATACTCAAAATCTTCGAGATATGACGCGGAAATTTACACTGACTTAACGTGATTTCTTAAAAAGAATTCTTTAGTTCACCACAAAAATAACAGCATGTAAGAGGCTATACACAAGTTTCAGTTGATCGAGAGATCGCGTCAGTTATTTCAGTTAAGGTATTAGGGTGACAGAGCTAGGCTGACGCCAACCTTCGACGAGGCGCCAGCCTTTCTCCAAGGGACGATGAAAACCGGGTTTTCTTAAGAGAATGTATTCTTCGCTTGGACGTTAAAACTGGTTGACAAATCTAATTGGTTGACGTATTCTATAAATAAATTTGATATTAAACTCTAAATTGAGCAGGCGATACGCTTCTTTAAAGTGTGTGGGGCTGGGCCGGTTTGCCGGCAGCAGGATAAAAAACCTGTGGGACTATAAATTATTATAGTCCCACAGGTTTTTTTTGTAGTAGGCGTCATTAGTAGTAAGTTAATTGGTTAATTCATAAAGAAATTAGGAGTGATTAGATAATAATGGCTATTGACAAACAAAAGGCAGCATTGAGTTCGGTTTTTTGCAGCGGTATTTCTCACATTAATGAAACTTGCAGTGGGCATTTTTACAGGTAGCTTAGGTATTTTATCAGAGGCACTGCATTCAGCTTTGGATTTGTGTGCTGCAGTTATAACCTTCTTCGCTGTAAGGTTTTCCGATAAACCAGCAGACTCCACGCACCACTACGGACATGGGAAAATTGAAAGTTTTTCTGCCCTTATCGAAACAGTGCTTCTTTTCATAACCTGCGGATGGATTATTTATGAAGCTGGGCAAAAGTTATTTTTCGGCAGCGGTGTGGAATTGATTGGAGTTCAATGGGGTGTACTTACAATGATTATTTCGATCATTGTTGACGCGTCGAGAGTAAAGGTTTTGAAGAAGGCTGCTAAGGAACATGGAAGTCAGGCATTAGAAGCTGATGCACTTCATTTCAGCAGTGATGTATGGAGCTCATCAGTAGTTATTGTGGGCTTGGTCTGTGTATGGATGGGTAATTATATTAACATTCCTGTTTTGAATTATGCTGATCCAATAGCGGCTTTAGGTGTTGCGCTGCTTGTTATGAAGGTGAGCATCAAGCTTAGCAGGGAGACCATTGATGTTTTGCTTGATACCGCACCAAAAGGCATGAAGGAAATGATCGAAAACGAGATCAGCCAAATTACCGGTGTTCTCCAGATAGCAGAAATTAGAATAAGGCCTTTAGGAGGGAATCAATATATCGATATAAATGTTGGGATTTGCCCAAACCAAAGCCACAGATCCGTTCATGCCATAGTTCATGAAATCAGAGAGGGGATTATCAATAAAATACCAAGGTGTGATATTGTAGTCAGCACCTTTCCTACCGAAGTGAAATGTAACAAAAATGTTAATCTAATGTGATCTTTCTGTAAAGAAACTTGTTTATACTATGGTTAAGATAATAACAAGGAGGTACATAAAATGAAAAGAAGGTTATTAGTTATTCTTACTTTGGTATTTGCCCTCGCTTTGGCTGCTGCTCCTGTCTATGCTGCTATCACGGATCAACAAAAAGCTGATATCGATGCCCTAAATAAACAAATTTCAGAGATTCGAAAACAGATTGTGGATAAATACGCTGAGGCAGGCGAGATCACCAAGGCTCAAGCAGATGCTACAAAGGCTAATATCGACGCTAGTGAACAATATCGTCAGCAGTTTAGCCAACAACAGGGTCAGATTCCAACTCCGGGGTATGCTCCAGGTTATGGTTACGGTTGCGGCTGGGGTGGAGGCGGTTACTATGGGGGAATGTGGTAAGACTCTGCTTTAGATAGATCCATATGCAAATTAACTAAAACACGGGTAACCAGTATAGGGTACCCGTGCTTTGTTATCTAAAGATTATTGTTCCAATGCTTACGAATTAAGTAGAGTTCTCAACTTTTTTCGGCAAAAGTGTTTATTGTAAATTGGGTGATTCGTAATAGTTGAACTGTTGACTTATAATGAAATGTATAAGTATCACAAGGGGGTTGAATTTATGTTTAGCACAATAAGTCTATTTATTCTAGCCGGGTTAGCAGAAATAGGTGGGGGTTATTTAGTTTGGCTTTGGTTACGCGAGGCCAAGCCTGTAGGGTATGGAATAATAGGTGGACTTATACTTGTGCTATACGGGATAATTCCTACATTTCAAAAGTTTCCTAGTTTTGGAAGGGTGTATGCTGCCTACGGTGGTGTTTTTGTTATTCTTTCAGTACTTTGGGGCTGGGGTATAGATCGTAAAACACCGGATGTTTACGATTGGATTGGAGCCTTAATATGCATGATTGGTGTCTCTGTGATACTCTGGGCACCAAGGCAATAGCAGCGAAATTATGCAAAAGATAACTTAATCCTATTGGAAGGGGCTTAAAGGTGGAAGACAGGTTAAAGATCCTTGTTGTGGATGATGACCCTTTAATTAGGGAATTGATACAGGTTTATCTAGAGGAAGAATTCCTCGTTATTCATGCTGAAAATGGTCCTAAGGCAATAGAGAAAGTCCAAACGGATGAGCCCTCTTTAGTGTTGTTAGATATTATGCTACCGGTTTTAAATGGTTTGGAAGTTTGTAAGCAAATTAGGGACTTCTGTCAAGTGCCGATTATCATGGTTTCCGCAAAAGGAGAAGAAATTGATAAAGTCCTGGGTCTAGAATTAGGTGCCGAAGATTATATAACCAAGCCCTTTAGCCCCAGAGAACTTTTGGCAAGGGTTAAGGCCCAAATAAGAAGAAGCTTAATTGGCGGAGAAAGGGGGGCAAATAAGGGCTTTTCGGATTCCATGGGCCGAGGAAAACGTATTCCAGATGATACTCTGGACTTACCAGGGCTTCATATTAATTTCGTAAAGTATCAGGTTCTTTTACACGAGTTGGAGGTTGAACTAACTGCTAAAGAATTTGATTTATTGGCTTTCTTAACGCGCAACAGGGGACAAGTCTTTACACGGGAACAATTATTGAATAAAGTTTGGGGCTTTGACTATGTAGGAGATACAAGGGCAGTGGATTCAGCCATCAAACGGTTGCGCAAAAAAATAAATCATGAAGAAAAAAACTACATCTTCATACATACATTACGGGGAATTGGGTATAGATTTGAGGTGCCCAACCAATGAAAACCATATTTACAAGGCTGGTTGGCTCCTTTATCCTTATTGTTGTAATAAGTTTGGTTGTTATAGGGGTAAGCTTATCCTTTATGTTTAAAAACTATCTTTTTGAGCAGAAAGAAAGGGAGCTGATTATTAAAGGACAAGATATGGCCCAGGAGGTTAAGCCCTTTCTCGTGGAAAAGAGGGACCCCCACGATTTTGTCAACTTGGCTAACCGCTTGGACTTGAATATGGGGACTGAGGTCTGGGTAGTCGATAAAAAGGGTGCTGTCATAGCCGCTGCGGCAAATCATGAGTACTGCGAAGGGAATTATTTAGAGGCTTCTGAACTAAAGATAATGCAATCAGGTAGTGTATCTGTAAGTAAAGGGCAATCCCAATATTTTCAGGAACCGGTTATTCGAGTTATAATCCCCATAAACCATGAGGAAAGGATCATTGGAGCCATTATTTTATACTCTCCGATACGTGGGATTGATAAAGCCTTAGCTAACCTTACTCAAATGGTATTGAGCGCAGGCATTGTTTCGTTAGCCATTGCTTTTCTAATAGGGATAATCCTATCGAGGCGTCTTTCAAGGCCTATTCTAACCATAACCGAAGCTTCAATATCAATAGCAAATGGCCAAAAGCATGTCACTGTTCCGACAGATACAAGAATTAAGGAAATAAACCAACTCGGGAAAACCTTTAACAAAATGTCGAGTAAGGTTGAAGCCAATGAAGAACGAATGAAAGAATTTGTTGCTAATGTATCTCACGAATTAAGAAGTCCTTTAACAACTATCAAAGGCTTTATTGAAGCCTTGACTGATAACAAGGGCAGAACCCCAGAGGTTCAGCAACGATTTCTTACAATTATTAATGACGAAACTGATCGATTATCTCATCTTGTGAATGACCTCCTGATTTTATCTAGATCAGATGCAGGAAGTTATTTGGAACCCGAGGATGTCGAACTTAAAGATTTTATCGAAAATGTAATAACAGGCTTTCGACCGAGGGCTGAAGAAAATTCGATTACTATGGAAGTCATATCTAAAGTAAATTCAGTTCTCCTAAAAATTGATGTAAGTTCCCTCCACCAAATTATAGTGAATTTAGTGGATAATGCTCTAAAGTATTCCCCTCAGGGTGGGAATGTTTCGATATCTATAGCAGAATCTGAAAACATGATCAGCATTTCAATAAGGGACTCTGGGCTAGGAATACCGGTAAAAGATCTGCCCCATATTTGGGATAGGTTTTACCGAGTGGATAAGGACAGGAGCCGCGAAACAGGTGGGACTGGTTTAGGTTTAGCTATCGTTAAACAATTAACCGAGAAGAATGGTGGCCAAGTTGAGGTAGAATGCACCTTAGGTAAGGGTTCGATCTTTTGCGTTAGGTTGCCAAAGGTATAAAAAATGAAAAATAGATCGATTGTTCCTCATTACATTAAAACTAGATGTTAATCATCTGGTTTTATTTTTTTTTAATGTTACATTTCTGACAAACCTCTGACACACTTCTGACACTTGAGTAGGATAGGTTTATTTAGTAGATTTAAATCGTGGGGGTATGGAATATGAGGCAATCCAAAGCAAAAAAATATGTTTTTGCGCTTATCATGGTCCTTAGCTTAATGATAGGTACCAAAACTACCTTTGCTGAAACGTCTAAACTCGAAATCATGAATATGGATATTAATGTAATGCCAGAGTACGATACACCGGATATTTTATTAATCTATTCCGTCGACTTTAAAAATACCTCAGACCAGCCCTACTCAGGTGAGTTTGTCTGGAATCTTCCTAAGAACTCAAAAAGATATACGGTAGCAGATAAGACTAAGGGAGATAATCATCTTGAACCTACGATAAAACACAATGAAAAAAATGATCAAATTGTCTGGAAGTTTCCTACACCATTACAACCCGGTGAAACAAAATCTCTTCAGATTGAGTATTATTACAACAATTTAGAGGGCGGCCCGGATAAAACCTTCGTTTATGAATATATTTCCGAATATCCTGTCGCCAAGGCTCAAGTAAGCGTATATCAGCCTAAGAAAGCCTCAAACATGGTTGTTACCCCTGATTTTGGCCAAGCACAAACTGGTTACGAGGGCTTCAGCGTTTACAAGAAAGAATTAAAGGACTTAAAACCTGGGAGTAATGCACAAATAAAGGTCAGCTACACTAAGTCTGATCCCAACCCCTCGGTTGCCCCTCTGAGCGAGCAGCAAGTCCAAAGTGGTCTATCGACTCAGTCACCACAGAACAAGAGGACTAGCTCTGCGGTTGTATTGATCTTCTTAGCCGCGTTTGTCGGAGTTCTAGGGCTTATTATCTATAAAGCGATGAGTAGAAAGCCTATTCCTATACACCGAAACCGTAAGCAAGAATATGAACATGAAGAATTTATAACAGATGAGGAATTTAGGAAACTACAAAATCCAAGCAATAAACAACCAAGCCATAAAAAACTTAAGGCAGATAAAAGGAAACTAAGAGATGCCTTATTAAGTGGAAGGATTAGCGAGGAAACCTATCACCAATTATTGGCTGAACTTAATGAAGAGGAAGATTCTTAGGAGGAGGGGTGATAATGCCCAAGAAAATAAAGCTTATCCTTGCTCTATCTGTACTACTAGGGGCTTTTGGTTACTTGATGGTCAGCGGTTTTAACAATGCCAAGACCTATTACATGACCATTAATGAAGTAACGGCTAGCGCAGATAAAGGAAAGTTAGGGAAACAAACTCTTAAAGTAAGTGGTAAATTAGTCGGCGAAAGCGTTCAGTGGGAACCATCTAAAATGGAATTAAGGTTTGAAATGATTTCAGAAGATCAAAAAGAAACAATGCCTGTTTTATATAAAGGAGTTAAGCCTGATAATTTTAATGATGGGATTGAAGTAATAGTGGATGGGAAATACACCGTTGAACAAGTTTTTCTAGCCGATAAAGTCTTGACCAAATGTCCTTCAAAATATGAAGAACAACAATAAATAGAATATGGGAGGACATCATTGTGGCCAATTTTGGTACGATCGGATTGTCGATTGCCTTTGGGATGGGGATCTATTCCGTAGTTGCTTTCTTTATGTTTAATAGTAATAGAGGACTAAAATATCTCCTAAGCGCTAAAAATGCCGTTTATGGAACAGCACTTTTTACGACGCTAAGCGTCTTTGCTATGCTCTACGCTTTAATAACCGGCGACTTTTCCATTGAATATGTAACCCAATATACAAGTCAGGATCTGCCGACAATCTATAAATTAACGGCTCTGTGGGCGGGAAATGCCGGTTCACTATTATTCTGGGCTTGGATACTTGTTCTATTAGCAGCCCTTGTTACAGTTTCGAAAGAAAATAGAGAATATATCCCCTACGCCAGCCCTATCATGATGGTAGTCAGTGTATTTTTCTTATTTATGCTAAATTTTGTTTCCCAACCTTTTGTACAGCTACTAAATCCGCCACCGGATGGAATGGGCATGAACCCAATGCTTCAGAACCCGGGGATGGTAATCCATCCGGTTACCTTATATCTAGGATATGTTGGCTTCACTGTCCCCTTTGCCTTCGCGATGGCAGCCCTCATTATGAAAAATCCGGGTGACCAGTGGATTAAGCTGACTCGAAAATGGACACTTATCTCATGGCTGTTTTTAACACTGGGTAATTTATTTGGGGCCCAGTGGGCCTATGTAGAATTGGGCTGGGGTGGTTACTGGGCCTGGGACCCCGTAGAAAATGCTTCGTTAATGCCTTGGCTTACCGGTTCTGCTTTCCTTCATTCGGTCATGGTCCAGGAACGTAAAAATATGCTCAAGATCTGGAACATGGTTCTAATTATCGTTACTTTCGGCTTAACTCTTTTTGGAACGTTCTTAGTCCGAAGTGGGGTTGTCGCTTCCGTTCATGCCTTCGGGAATTCTAGCTTGGGTGCTTACTTCCTGATCTTTACCTCATTAATAATTTTAGCAGCCTTGTATCTGGTAGCTGACAGAATCAACCTGCTTCGCCAAGGAAATCAGTTTGAATCCTATATATCTAAGGAAAGCAGCTTTTTATTGAACAATTTGTTACTCGTGGGCTCCGCCTTTAGTATCTTTTGGGGAACTGTTTTCCCTATTGTTTCAGAAGCCGTTGTAGGCCAAAAAATTGCCGTGGGAATCCCTTTCTTTAATCAGGTCAACGCACCCATAGGTTTAGCCTTTACGTTGCTCATGGGAATTTGCCCTTTGATCGCATGGAGAAAGGCCAATTTTGAAAATATCGCTAAAAATTTTCTGTGGCCATGGATTATTGCAATCATAGGCATGTTGCTAATGGTTTTTATAGGCGGAATTACCAAACCTTATGCTTTAATTGCCTACACTATTTGCGTTTTTGTGATTTCTTCAACCCTCCAAGATATTTTTAAAGGAGTTCGGGTAAGAAAAAAGTTGACTGGAGAGAACCTCATAGTATCTTTAATCAGGCTCTTAAGCAAAAACCGACGGCGCTATGGCGGCTATGTAATTCATATGGGAATTGTGATGATGATTGTAGGGATCACAGGCTCAAATGTATTTAACAGTGAAGCTGTCAAAACGTTCAAGCCAGGAGAAACTGCTGAGGTTGGAGGCTATACTATCTCTTTTAAGGGACTTCAGCAAACCTCAAGGGATAATATGGAGGTTATTTATGCCGATTTGAGCGTGATCCACAATAATAACGATATGGGGAACTTACAAGTGGAGAAGGTTTTTTACTCAACCTCAGAACAACCCATGACGGAACCAGCAATTATCTCGACGTTTAAAGAAGACTTATACGTCCTCTTAACAGGATGGGAGGATGACGGGACAGCAATTTTCAAGATCCATATCAACCCTCAGATTAAATGGCTGTGGACTGGGGGATGGGTTATTGTCATTGGGGTTATATTCGCCCTATGGCCTGGAAAGGGTAGTGGGGTTGGAAGCCGATATCTTGGGAGAGGAGAGGTGTCCTATGGCAAGAGGGTTCGTTAGAAAGATAAGCCTGACCTGGATTCTCCTGGGGAGCTTTTTTCTGCTTAACATTTCCCCTGCTTTAGCCAGTACTCAAAGCGATATTGAAAACAGCTTAATTTGCCCAGCTTGTTTTGCCGAGAGTATGTCTGTAGCAGCATGTCAAGATTCTACTGCTCAGCAGATTAAAGAAGAAATACGCCAAAAACTCGCATTAGGGCAGACGAAGGTAGAAATTATTAAAACCTATGTAGATCAGTATGGAGAAGGAATTTTAACAAGTCCTCCTAAAAAGGGCTTTAATTTAATGGCTTGGGTTATTCCTTTCCTAGGGATTATGATGGGAGGAACCTTGATTTATTTAGCTTTAAGTCGATGGGTCAAGGTTCCAAGCGTGAATAAAAGTCATGCAAAAACCAAACCCGGGGCTCTGGATGATTATTATGAGGCCAGGGTAGAAGAGGAATTTAAAAAGTATTTATAGGAGGGGTTGAGTTGGAACTTGTGATTGGGTTAGTCATGATTGCCGGCGCTATAGCCATTATCGGATACCCATTAATCCAGAAGGATATTCATAACTTGAAAGTTAAGCCGGCGAAAAATATACCCCTCGGCTATGAACAGCAAAAAGAAATAGTCATGTCCTCCCTAGGAGAAATCGAATTTGACTTTAATATGCATAAGCTGACTGTTGATGATTATCAGGAATTGAAAGCTTTATATAAAGAAAGAGCTGTACAATTGCTCAAGGCGAATGACAAAGTTTCTGGAGTAACCGAAAAGGATCTGGTTAGAAAATTAGAAGAAGAAATCGAAGCTGACTTAAAAAGTCTAAAAGGATCAGATGACAATGAAAAGGGTTAAAATGCTAATGGTTTTAGGTAGTCTTACAGTGTTCTCTCTTTTTCCTGCACTGGGAGTTCAGGCAACCCCCACTCTTAGTTCAGGATACCAGGACAAAGTACTGTTTCATTCTCCGAGCCATATGGCAAAGTGGAATAAAAGCACGCTAAAGGGTCTTGATCCTCACGTCTTGGTAGCTTTTATGGGCTTAATGCTCGTCATGATTCCAGGCACCTTCTTATACCGAGGCCGCAAAAACCAATCTAAGGCACAAACGGTAGAATCTCAAACCGATGTGGCTAATTCAGAGATCAAAAAGCAAATAGTCTTAGCCAAAATTCGCCAAATTGAAGAACACTTTGCCCAAGGGAAAATTACTCAAGAAGAATATACTAAGACTCTAGCGGGTTATAAGGCTCTTCTTAAGAAAATGGAAGAAGAGAGGAGACGGACCGTTGATAGAAGGGATTAATTTATCTAAAACCTATGGTAACAAAAACGTACTAAGGGACATTTCTTTAACGATTCCTAAGGGCGAGTTCACAGCTGTTTTAGGACCTAATGGGGCCGGGAAATCGACGCTCCTGAAAATCCTTGCTTTAATGTCCAAGCCCGATTCCGGAGAGGTTAAAATCGGGAAACAATCGTTTGTTAACCTTAAAGGTGAATTAAAACGTAAAATTGGTATCCTATCACATAGCTCTTTTTTGTATCCAGAGCTTACAGCCTATGAAAATCTTCAATTTTACGGACGCTTATATGATGTTCGTCACTTGGAAGAGCAAATAATATCGGTTATTAAAAAGGTCGGGCTCTTGTTAGCTTTAAATGAACCGGTCTATACCTTTTCGAGAGGCATGCTGCAGCGTCTATCCATAGCTAGAGCGTTAATTCATAGTCCGGAAGTAATATTTCTGGATGAACCTTTTACAGGATTGGACCAGCAAGGCATCAGTTTGCTTCAAGACGTATTAAAAGATCTAAAGTCCAGTCAGAAAACCATACTTATAGTAACCCATAGTTTTGAACAGGGGATGGAGGACATTGATCGGATACTAATTATCAATAAAGGGCAGATAGCAGCCGACTTTCCCACTGAAAATCTTCAAGCCGGAGATTTAAAAAGAATCTACGTTGAAAAGGTGGCCAGTTAAATGGGTCGGGCACTCGCTCTAATCACAACTATCTTTAAGAAGGATTTGGTCAGCGAGCTTCGAGCAAAAGAGTCTGTTGTAACCATGGTTACCTTTTCGGTTCTGATTTTAGTCCTCTTTAGCATGGCTTTTGAACCGTCAAGAGAGACTGTTAGGGAAATTCTGCCTGGTCTTATTTGGATGAGTCTGATTTTTTCCGGAATTCTAGGTCTTAACCGCACCTATGCAAGGGAGAGGTTTAATGACTGTTTGATAGGTATCCTGTCATCTCCAATTGCTCCTTACCACATTTATATCGGTAAGGCGGCAAGCAGCCTAGTACAGCTTTTTATCGTAGAAATAATAACGTTTCCTTTGTATTTTGTCTTTTATGACCTTGAAATCGATGGATCTCTAGGGATTTTGTTGTTAACCATGTTACTCGGGTCGGTGGGCTTTATTTTAGTGGGAACCTTTCTTGCAGCCTTAACCAGTAATCTGAGGTCTAACGATGCTTTGCTGCCGGTTATCTTATTTCCGCTTCTTGTACCTGTTTTATTAGCTTCCATCGAAGCAACTTCTGCAATCTTTGCCGGATTAACACTTAATCAATATCTGCCGTGGCTTAAACTAATCCTAGTCTACGATCTTGTATTTCTAGTAGTGCCCTTATTGCTGTTTGATTACCTTATGGAGGTGGATTAATGAAGCATACTTCATCGCTAAAAAGGGTTCTGTTGGCTTCGACCTTTGTTTCAATGTTAGTTTCTTTGTACTTAGTGTTTGTTTGGGTTCCTGTAGAGAGGCAAATGGGGCCGGTACAGAAGATCTTTTACTTTCATGTTCCGTCAGCGTGGGTAGCTTTCTTAGCATTTTTTGTTGTTTTTGCAGCAAGCCTAATGTATTTGAAAACAAAATTGGCATTATATGATATTATTGCCGGAAGCTCGGCCCAAGTGGGGGTTGTTTTTACAACAATTGTCTTGATTACGGGCCCGATCTGGGGTAAGGCTTCTTGGGGGACGTGGTGGACGTGGGACCCTAGGTTGACCACAACCTTGATATTATGGTTTATCTATTTAGCTTATTTAATTATTCGAAACTCAGCAAAAGGGCATGAAAAAAACCTTAGGCTCGCGGCTGTCTTTGGGATCATTGGGTTCATAGACGTACCTATCGTCTTCATGGCGGTTCGGTGGTGGCGGACGATCCATCCGGTTGTTTTTGAAGCTAATAACATTGGTCTGCCAACCTCTATGCTTACTACCTTAATGGTATGCTTGTTAACCTTTACCTTACTTTATTTCGTATTACTATTAAAAAGCATGAAGATTGAGCAAGCGGAACGTAAACTACAAAATCTTATAAGTGAGGCTCTAAAAGCTTATTAAGGAGGTTTCAATGGATTATTTGTTTTGGGGATATACGGTAATATGGGGTTTACTATTCGGCTACGTTATTTACTTGGATTTTAGAGAAAGAACGATTCAGACTAAACTTAACCAGTTAGAGATGGTGTTAGGAAAAAAGTGAAAGTAGTTTTTTTACGTGGTACGGAAACTGATTCTTACTTTTCTCTAGTTGACAACAAGAACTGATATCCTTTTTCAAGGAGATATTATTCTTCTTTTGATGAGACATTTCAACTCACTCTTTCCGCAAAGGCATTGGTCGTTTTTATCGCAGGACGCTACTTGTTGTTCTACATCACCTAAGACAGTATCAAACATTGTTAGCAGGCGTTTGACTTGTTCATCGTGTAGGGAATAATAGATGAATTTCCCTTCTTGGCGTGCTGTAACGATACCGCATCCTTTTAGACAGGCTAAATGTTGGGAAATATTAGATTGGTTTCCGTGGATTTCACTAACGATTTGCAGCACAGTTTTCTCTGCGTCCATTATTGACTCCAGTATTTCCAGACGAGTCCGATCAGCAAACCCCTTTAAAAATTTCACTTTAAGGTCTAGATAATCCATTGTAATTAACCTCCATATATTAGTGCGCACTAATATCTAATCCATATATTAGTATTGACTAATGTGTTTGTCAAGATTAAACTTTCAAACACAATCCAAAATACTTTTGTCATCTAAACATCCGTTAGTGCGTTAAGCAAGCTGGGAACCGAATTTTGATTTTCGATTTGTTTATGGAGTTAACTGATAATCAATATTAGATACATGGGAGGGCATATCTATTTATATTTGATACAAAATTAAGTTCTTCGGATGAATAGCAGGGTATCAAAAAAGCTGTTGACAAATTAGATGAATGAAGTATACTCATAAGTGAGAATGATTTTCAATATCTTGAACGCGTGCAAGATATAAGTCAAAGGGTATGAACTATTTTTGGAAATTTGGGAGGAGAAACACATTATGAAAAAACGTCGCTTTGCAGGAATGCTTGCTGTACTTACTTTAGCCGGAGCAGTACTTACGGGTTGTTCAGCAACTTCATCGACTACAGTTCAAACGGAATCCAGTTCACAGCAAGGGGAAAATACAAGTCAAGTTGTCAATATTTATTCTGACCGACATTATGAGACGGATAAGCTGCTCTTAGAGGAGTTCTCTAAGGAAACTGGGATTAAGGTCAATGTCATCGAAGGGAAATCCGATGAATTGATTGAGCGACTTGCTCGGGAAGGGAAAGATTCTCAAGCGGATCTTCTTGTGACAGCAGACGTCGGAAGACTTCATAGGGCAAAAGAGCAAGGGTTATTACAGTCTGCAGAATCGGATACCTTATCTAAAAACGTTCCAGAGAATCTTAAAGATAAAGACAATCAATGGTATGGTTTAACAGTTCGAGCGCGAGTCTTGGTTTATGCCAAGGATCGTGTAGACCCATCCCAATTATCAACTTACGAAGATCTGACCGATCCCAAGTGGAAAAAGAAAATTCTCGTGCGTAGTTCAGACAATATCTACAACCAATCCTTACTTGCTTCGTTTATCGCTGTGAACGGGGAAGAAAAGGCGATAGCATGGGCTAAAGGGATTGTCGACAATATGGCGCGTACACCCAAAGGATCGGATCGGGATCAAGCAAAGGCTGTAGTCGCAGGCGAAGGAGATGTTGCCATCATGAACACGTATTATTATGGCCTCCTCCTAAATTCTTCGGATTCCGAAGAAGTCAAGGTCGCTAAACAACTTGGGGTCTTCTTCCCAAATCAAAGCACAACCGGTACTCACATTAATGTCAGTGGAGCTGGTGTAACTGCATCAGCAAAGAATAAAGAAAATGCGATCAAATTGGTTGAATTCCTTTCTAGCGAAAAGGCCCAGAAACAATTTGCCGAAGCAAACTATGAATACCCGGCTAACCCTGCTGTTGAGCCTTCAGACCTTTTGAAGTCCTGGGGAAGCTTTAAACCACAGACTATCAACCTCACGAAACTAGGCGAGAATAATAAGAACGCTGTACAGATCTTTAGTCAAGTGGGTTGGAAGTAATCCTGCGAGTCGACAAAGGCAGCCTAGAGAGGCTGCCTTTGTTGGTATGGTAGTTATAGATAGATTAAGGGCGGTGTAAATTTGAGGAGTGGTAGCAGTATCAAACGGAGCTTTAACCTATGGGGAATGTTGAGTGCGTTTTTCGCTGCACTGATTATCTTACCTAATGTTGACCTATTTGGGAATTTGTTTGTTCAACCGAATGAGAATTGGTATCACATAAAAACGTATTTACTAAAAGATTATATTACCAATACTTTAGTAATCATTGGTTTTACTGGTATATTTACAGTTTTGGTTGGTAGTGGGCTGGCATGGTTGATCTCCGCTTATGATTTTCCAGGAAGAAGGATTTTTAATTGGGCTCTGATTCTACCATTGACAATTCCGCCTTATATTGGGGCGTACACTTATAATGGGATTTTAAACTATACCGGAGTCGTACAAAGGCTTCTCAGAAATGTCTTGGAAGTTCAGGTCAATCCAAAGTGGTTGGATATTATGAACATTCAGGGAGCAATATTCATTTTTGCTGTCTTTTTATTTCCGTATGTCTATACCGTCACTCGTGCGTTTTTAGCCAACCAATCAGCGTCTCTCATTGAAAACGCGAGGTTGTTAGGTAAGAATTCACTAGAAATTTTTGTTCAGGTAGTTTTACCTATTTCGAGGGGGGCCATTTTAGGTGGGATGACTCTCGTGATTTTTGAAGTACTCAATGATTACGGAGTAGTCTCTTATTTTGGAGTGCAAACATTTAGTACTGCAATTTTTAAGGCATGGTTCTCTATGGGGGATATAGACACTGCCGTTAAGCTTTCAGGAGTTTTAATGACTATTGTCATTAGTGTATTACTGCTTGAAAGAGGATTAAGAGGGAGAAAAAAATACAGTTATACCACCTCTAAAGTAAGGCCAATTGTACGGACTAGGCTCAGGGGGATGAAGGGGTTTTGGGCTTTTTTCCTCAGTTTTATCGTTCTTAGTTTAGGGTTCATAATTCCAGTCCTTCAACTCCTTGTTTGGAGTACCTTAACTTATAAAAAGGTTCTTAATATTGCATTTCTTAAGTTGCTTGGGAATTCGGTCGTAGTAGCGCTGGTGGCAGCGTTAATTATCTTGGGGGTTGCTGTAATTATTGCGAATTTTTCTCGGCTTCAAGAAAACTGGGTTGGGAAGCTTTTCTCAAAGGTCACTTTGCTTGGTTATTCGATTCCGGGAGCCGTTATTTCTATGGGAGTGATTCTTTTCTTTGTAGATTTTGATCGTAAGCTAGAGTGGTTCTATAAAGTATTGAACCCCAACTCGATCACTTTAGTTCTCAGTTCGAGTGTTGTTATGCTGATTTTCGCCTATTCCGTTCGTTTCTTAGCCGTTGGATACCAATCCATTGAAGCAGGGTTTGAAAAAGTGGGGAAGAAGTTTTTTGAAGCCTCTCGTATGCTTGGAAACGGGGTAACCAAAACGTTCTTTAGAGTTGACCTCCTTATGATTAAGCCGGCGGTTATCAGTGCTTTCGCTTTAACCTTTGTGGATATCGTTAAGGAGCTTCCACTAACCCTTATCCTAAGACCGTATAATTTTAATACGCTAGCTACTAAAACTTATGAGTATGCCACGGATGAAATGATTCATGAGGCTGCAATTCCTGCCTTGTTGATTATTCTAGTAAGCATTGCTTCCGTGTATTTGCTAAATAAACTTGGAGAAAAGGAGGGAATCTAAATGTTTGCCGAAATACGAGGATTGTCCTTTAGATATAAGAATTCATCTGTAGATAACGTTAAGGACTTTAATCTAGAAATGAATCAGGGTGAAGTTACCTGTATCTTAGGAGAAAGTGGAAGTGGTAAAAGTACAGTTTTGCGACTTCTCGCTGGACTTGAATTTCCTTTGAACGGTCAAATGCAAATCAATGGAAAGATACTATTTAATGAACATGAATTCGTGCTTCCGGAAAAACGAGGAATTGGGATGGTTTTTCAGGACTATGCACTCTTTCCCCATATGACGGTGGAGGAGAATATCCGGTTTGGTTTAACGAATTTAAGTAAACAAGAAAAAACCGAACGAATCCGTGAAATGTTGGAACTTGTACATTTAGAGGATTATGCTAAGCGTTACCCCTACGAATTAAGTGGAGGACAACAACAAAGGGTGGCGATTGCGAGAGCGGTTGCTCCGAAGCCATCGATTCTCTTGCTTGATGAACCCTTTAGTAATTTAGATGCCCATTTACGTCAATCGATTCGGGAAGAGTTAAACGGAATTCTCAAGGATACTGGGATGACTTCGATTTTTGTGACTCATGATAGGGAAGATGCCAAGAGTATCGCAGATCAGGTCGTGATCTTAGATAAAGGGGAGACGATTGGGAAAGGAAAAGCCATAATTATCTGAGTTTATTACTCTCAATTTCTTCGTGTTGCATTTTTCAATTAAGCAAGCTTTAATTATTACGTACCTTTCTAACACATAATTTACATGGTCCTATGATAATAGCACCAGCGTGATCAGTGATAGGATGCTGATGGTATTGTCATAGGACCAAAAAGAAACGATTTATCAAACCCGTGGAAGTGTTGTAGAAGTCGAACATCCAATTCGAATCTAGCAGGCATCGAAACGAACATTAAATGTGGTACCAGATGTTCCAGTATTAAAATTCATTGAGGCATTATGCCTGGCAACAATGCTATAACAAGTGGCCAATCCTAATCCGGTGCCATTATCTTTGGTAGTGAAGAATGGAGTGCCAATTTTGTCTATCAAATTAAAATCTATCCCTTTCCCTTGATCCTGAATATCTAGAGCTACTGTATTATTTATCATGAAAGTTTTTATTGTGAGTTTTCCACCGGGAGACATTGCTTCAAAACCATTGCGAACAAGGTTAAGAATAAGCTGACGAATTTCTTTACCATCGGCTAACACATTCTCAATCTTACCTAGTTCCAGTTCAACATATTTTTCGTCAATCGTTGCATCAGCTTGAATCAAAGGAAGAAGGCTTTTTATAACAAAATTAAGGTTTTGCTTTGTTAAATCTACTGGCTTATTTTTGGCCAGTGAAAGGAATTCGGCAATTAATGAAGTTGCCCTATCAAGTTCACTTACCATTATCGAAAAATAATCCCCATGACATTCATATTCCTTTTTCTTACTGAGTAACTGCAAGAATCCTTTTACGGTTGTCATTGGATTTCTAATTTCGTGGGCTATACCAGCTGCCATCTCACCAATTAGGTTTAAACTCTTTAGATGAGATAATTCTCTTTGATACTGTCTGAGTTCAGAAATATCTGTTTTTGTACCTACCACACATTTTTCTCCATTTAGATCAATCATAACTCCAGAAAATAACGAATTAAATATTTGACCCGTTTTTTTATAACATTTAACTTCATGGTTATGTGCAAATCCTTGTTCAAAAAGTTCTTTGTAAAATTTAGTACGATCATTGATGTCTACCCACAAATTTAGATCCAATGGAGAATGATTAATGAACTCGTCCCTAGTATAGCCATGCATTTTAAGACAACACTCATTGGCGTCAATAAATTGTTCTCTATCAAGAGAGAACAACGACAAGGAAACTGGGCTATAATGGAAAACTTTATAAAAGCGCTCTTCAGATAAGCGTAATGCCTCTTGCTGTCGTCTTTGTTCTTCTATAAAATGGATCTTTTGAATAGCAATTTCTACTAAATCAGCAGCTGAGGCTATAAATTCTATTTCGTCCTTCCGCCAAATACGATATTCGTTAAATTGGTCAAACGTAAGGCAGTAATAATCTTGCTCGTGAAAAAAGAATGGATAATAAAGAGCGCTTTTAATCTGCATTGTCTCGTGTAGGATTGCCCCCGAGCCATCGCTGGAAAAACAAGGACCGTAATCATTTGCATGAGTTTCCAGCCAATGTCGATACGTTTTCATATAAGTGCAAGCATCGATAAAAACATCTAAACTGTAAGTATCCCTAAAGGAGATAACATTGGGTGTTTGGAGGTTAAGCCATTCGCATTGATCAATTATTTGGCGCTTGGTAAAATCCACCTTATATATTAAGGAGCGGTCAACGCACAAAGTTGATCCGACAATTTCTACCATCGATCGCAAAATATTGAGCGTAGCGTCATTGCTTAAAATTGTTTTAGCAATAAGGTTGAGGGCGCTCGCGAAAGAAAGTTGTTCTTCTAATTGCTCATTATATTTACTAGACCCTCTCAATTCAGTTAATAGTTGTTTGTCCCAATCTTTTTCCTCATCACTCATATGAACCTCCAAATTATCGATTACACAGAGAAGGTATTCTTTATTAAGTCATTATATCCTTCCGAGAAAGGGTGAAATATGAAGTTTCAAAAGAATTTTCTTGACTTTTTAAAATGATAATAAGAAGTAGAAAATTGAATTATTAGATGTGCGTTCTCTCGGAGATACTGGAGTAAGGCATCGCCCCATTTAAAACTGTGAATAGCTTCCTCTAGATTAAACAATATAATTAAGCTATCATTAGGATAGAGAGGAGGCGGAACTATGTCAGATAAACGATTTAGTCGACGAGAAGCTATTTGGATAGGATCTCTTGGCCTTTTGCAGCTTGGTATTCTTACTTCTGCTTCCGTTGGATGGTGGGATTTTAAAGCCAAAAGCAACAATCCTAAAATAAACTTTTCTGAAATCAAGGAGCCTCCTAAAGATCTCGAACAGGTTAAAAATCTTGAGATCCTAAGAGTAGCAGTTGCATCTGTAATTTCTCCAATGGAAAACGTTAATCAATATGAAGATTTATTGAATTTACTCGGTGAACGTGTTCAAAAACAGGTGCAGATGGTTCAAAGGCAAAATTACACTGATACCAATAGCTTAATCGAGAGCGGTAACGTTCAAGTGGCTTTTATCTGTTCTGGTGCTCTTTTAGGAAAGGACAAGGAGGAACAGGCGGAACGCATCATAGTTACCCCTGAAATAGCGGGTTCAGCTACCTACCGTTCCTATATTATTGTTCCCTCACATTCTTCGGCTCATTTTCTCTCAGACCTAAAGGGTAAAACCTTCGCTTATATGGACCCCCTCTCCTTCTCAGGGCACATTGCACCTCAATATATGATAAAGAAAGCTGGTTATAATCCGGCTACCTTTTTTGAAAAGACAATTTACACTTACAGTCATGATAACTCGATCAAAGCAGTTTCCGAAGGAGTCGTTCAAGGGGCAGCGGTGGACAGCTTGATTTATGATCTTACCATCTCTCGACGTCCAGAGTTAATGGATAAAATCAAAATTATTGATCAATCTGAGGAAGTCGGTAATCCTCCTGTTGTTGTTTCCTCTCATACGGATCCAAAGCTGCGGGCTCTTATTAAAAACGTACTCCTGACCCTTCATTTAGATGAAGAAGGACGTAAGGCCTTAAAAGTTCTAAAGTTTGACCGTTTCATCCACCCGAATCTGACACTCTACGATAGAGTCTGGGAAATGTCCCGAGAGGTGGGGTTAAGTTGAGGATTCGATTGCAGAAACTACTTTCCTTACCTCATTCTGTACCCTTAAGAATTAAGATAATGGGAATCGTGATTCTTTTTGTCTCTTTGCTAGGACTTATTGTCATTATGGAAACTCGTTCCCATATGAAGCATGTTTTAAGCGAACAATTAGAGAAAAGAGGAGGGGCCATTGCCAGTGATGTGGCCGCCAGAAGTACAAACCTTATGCTCGTAGGAGACACGTTTTCCCTCTTTGAGTTAGCAAGAGGACTATCTTCTCATTACGAAGACGTACGCTACCTCCTCATCTTTGATAAAAATGGTCAACTAGTTGTTGACAGTTTTAAGGAAGGAATTCCAAACGGACTCTTGGAGCTAAGATCAATACCAGCTGACCCACTCAGTAATCATACCCTAACCCTAAAATCTGAAGAAGGAGAAATCCTAGATATCCTCGTTCCAATAGCTGAAGGTAAGGTAGGGTGGTTAAGACTAGGCATGTCTGAAATCAGCCTTTACCGAAGTATCGATCAACTTTCACAACTTCTGCTTATCACGACCATCATTATTTCATTGTTTGGTCTGATTGGGGCCATGATAATTTCTCATTTAGTAACAAAACCCATAAGAGACTTAGCTACGGCAAGCAAAGGGATTGCTCGCGGAGATTACAGTCAGAGAGTTTCAACCCTGGGTGCGGATGAAATCACAAATCTGGGAATAACCTTTAATTTAATGGCCTCTAGTATCGAACGTTATACCAAAGAACGTGAAGCCCTTGTAGAAGAGCTGAAGGATAAAGAAACTGTTCGTCAAGAATTATTGAAAAAGGTTATTTCTGCTCAAGAGGATGAACGTAAGCGCATATCACGTGAACTTCATGATGAAACAAGCCAAAGCTTAACCTCCCTTATTATTGGGCTTAAACTTTTAAGTGAACTCGATGCCCCTGCTAAGAGCCCTGACATGGCATTAGAACTTAAAGATCTTGCATCCTCAACCCTGCAGGAAGTTCATCGTTTAGCTGTAGAACTTCGCCCGACTGTACTCGATGATATGGGACTAATCGCTGCTGTTGAGCGTTTTGTAAAATCCTTTAGTCATAAATATAATATAGATGTAGACCTGCATGTTCAAAACAAGCTTAATAAACGTCTCCCTGGAGAAATTGAGATTACCCTTTACCGCATCGTCCAAGAGGCATTAACAAATGTAGCAAAATATGCAGAGGCACTCAATGCTAGCATTCTCCTCGAACTCAAACACGATTATGTTAACCTCATCATCGAAGATGATGGATGGGGGTTTGATGTTGATCAAACACTTGAATCAACTCTTAGGGATAATCATCTTGGTATAGCTGGGATGAAAGAACGGACCGCACTTTTAGGGGGAGAATTCACCATTGAGTCATCCCCTGGCCAAGGCACTACGGTTTACGTTCGGATACCTGTGGAAAGGAGAAATTTTGATGCATCCTCAAATTAGGCTTCTCCTCGTAGATGACCACGCTGTATTGCGAAGTGGACTTAAGATGTTGCTAAACTCTCAAAAAGACATGGCCGTTATCGGAGAGGCCGAATCTGCACTAGAAGCAATCATGGAAGCGAAAGAATTAAACCCTGATATCGTTTTACTCGATATTTCGATGCCAGGCATGAGTGGACTTGAAGCCATAGAAAAAATCAAAAATAATAGCTTGGCTAAGGTGCTCATGTTAACAATGCATGCTGATGAAAAATATTTACAGAATGCACTGGAAGTAGGGGCCAGCGGCTATGTTTTAAAACAAGCCGCCGATACCGAGTTGCTTCAGGCTATCCGGGATGTTGCCAAAGGAGAAGTTTATCTCGACTCCCACTTGGCGCAAAATCTAGTAAAGTCCATGTACCTATCACAAAAGGAAAGTAAGCATTCGGATTCCGTTCTAACGGAACGAGAAAAAGAGGTATTGAAGCTTATAGCACTGGGATATACCAATAAAGAAATTGGAGAAGCCTTACAGGTCAGTGTGAAAACGGTAGAAACACATAAATCAAGAATGATGGAAAAACTCCGCTGCCGTAAACGTTCTGAACTTGTCCGTTTCGCCATTGATCATGGTTATGTATCTAGCTAAATCTGTCATTTTGTTTGCTCTGAAACGCAATTTCAATAAAAAATAAACTTTTTACTGTTCCCATTAAATACCGTGTAGGGGTTTTCCCTTACAAGGGTATTTTTTTTTCGCAAGCTAACTCAGTAACAGTAGGGAGCACAGAAAAATCATGGTAGGGATGACTAAATTTCAATCTTCTTATGTAGGTAAAATCCCTGACTCCACAGGGGTTCTCACTGATTTACCTTTGTATTGATATCCTTGATAATGTTATTAATGAAACAGATCACAAAATTAAGGGGGTTAAAGGTATGGAATGGCATGCTCCATGGGACATCCGTGTAACACTGGATTTGTTCCTCGGGGGATTGGGAGTGGGATTATTTCTCCTTTCAATTCTACTAACGGTCTATGACAAAAACCGCTATCACAAACTTGCTGCAATGGGGGCTTACTTAGCGCCCGTATTGGTGGGGGGAGGAATTCTATTTCTCGTCACCGAACTTGGTCGCCCTTTACGTCTTATTACAACCCTATATAACTTCAATCCTCAATCTATGACATCTTGGGGAAGTCTTGTCCAAATGGTCTTTATGGTACTCTCTGTTATTTATGCTTGGCTCTACTTTAAAAATAACACCACTGGATCCTTGTTTAAGACGATCCTCGGAACGGGTACTGTATTTGCCCTTTTAGTTGGGGGTTATCATGGCCTCTTACTCTCTTCCCTCGGTCGTCCACTCTGGGCTGGAGGAATGGTTGTCGCTTTATTCCTTGTCTCTTCCGTATTGGGAGGCACTGCACTCCTCATCTTAATTAAAGAACTTGGAATATCCTTCGGGGTACCCCAAAAGGTCGGAAGGGAAATCGCTTCTGCCTCTGATGCTAAAGGATTTAATTTTACTGCACTATTTTGCATTTTAAGTGCTCTTCAGCTGATTCTTGTCCTGGGCTGGCAAATCTCCCTGAGTCGCGGAGCATTAGACACTACTGCAGCAGCAACCAGTCTCATGGATCAATTCGGTGGATTATGGGTTGGTTTAGTCCTTCTCGGTGGTTTAGTTCTTCCGCTCCTAGGCAGTCTCTATTCACTCATCAAAAACAAGTCCTCAGAAATGCCGAAAGGAATGGCCCTTACTCTTTCTGCTCTCGTCATCGTTGGAGGATTTACATTTAAGCATATCGTTCTCATCGCGGGACAAATAAAACTACCGTTTTTGTTTTAAATACTACGTCTGATCTCAAGAAAATTAAGCGAGGTGGATTTCAATGGAAATGACACGCAGACGATTTCTGCAAGCTTCAGCCGCCACAGGGCTTCTAGTTGCGGGTACAACTGGTATTCCTGCCCTCAAAGCATTAGCTGAAGGTGAAAATACATCGGCATCCGTTGAAGGGAAATGGCTAAGCACACTCTGTCAAGGGTGCACAACCTGGTGTGCCATGCAAGCGTATGTTGTTGAAGGCCGGGTTATCAAAGTTAGGGGAAACCCGAACAGCAAGGCTAGTCATGGCAAAGTCTGTCCACGGGCTCATCTTGCCATTCAGCAGATGTATGATCCAGACAGAGTTAAAGTTCCGATGAAACGTACCAATCCTAAAAAGGGCCGTAATGAAGACCCTAAGTTTGTTCCCATCACCTGGGAGGAAGCAATTGATACCATTACCGACAAAATGATGGAACTTCGCAAGAATAATGAGCCTGAGAAATACGTCCTCATGCGCGGACGTTACTCAGGGATGGCCGATATCTTATATGATGCAACCACTAAAATTTTTGGTTCCCCCAATAACATCTCCCACAGTGCAATCTGTGCTGAAGCTGAAAAATTCGGTCCTTATTATACAGAAGCCTACTGGGACTATCGGGACTATGACTTAGCAGAAACCGAGTATGTTCTCCTCTGGGGAGCCGATCCAGTTGCTTCTAACCGACAAGTTCCCCATGCCATTAATATTTGGGGGAAGGTTTTAGACCAAGCCACTGTTGTAGCTATTGATCCACGTCTATCTGCATCCGCTGCCAAAGCGCAGGAGTGGATGCCGGTTATTCCAGGGGAAGATGGGGCCTTAGCTGTAGCAATCGCCCATGTCATTCTCAGCGAGGGATTATGGAATAAAGAATTTGTTGGCGATTTCAAAGATGGGGTTAATCTCTTTAAAAAGGGACAAACAGTTTCAGAAGAATTATTTGAAGAAAAACTTACCTTCGGAATAGTAAAGTGGTGGAATCTCGAATTAAAGGATCGTACTCCGGAATGGGCCGCAGAACGGGCTGGAGTACCCGCCGAGCAAATCATCCGTGTCGCTAGAGGATTTGCCAAAGCTGCACCCCGCGCTATTTCTTGGTTATCACCGGGAGCTTCGATGCAAGTCCGTGGAGCCTATACTGCCATGGCTTCCCATGCTCTAAATGCCTTGGTTGGGTCGGTTGAAAATATTGGGGGAACCCTTAGGGGCTCAAGTGTTCCTACCGGTAAAATTCCAAGTTATGCTGATTACCAAGATGATCTCTCTAAAAAGGGAACGAAGAACAAGAAGATTGATCAGCGTGGAACGAAGGAATTCCCTGCCTTAAAAGACGGGAAATCGGGCGGTGGTGTCGTAACAAATCGTGTCGCTGATGGGATGCTCGATAAAGACCCTTACGAGATTAAAATGGCTCTTGCATACTGGTGTAACTTCCCCTTCTCCTGTTCAGGTGCGCAACGCTGGGAGAAAGCTTTAGAACAACTCCCCTTCCTCGTTCATATCACGACAAACCCCTCTGAAATGGCACAATACGCTGATATTGTTCTTCCGGCAGCCTTTCACGCTTTTGAAAAATGGGCCTTTAACAAATCTAAAGCAAACAAAATCGCTTTTGCCTCGATTCAACAACGTGTCGTGGAGCCCATTTGGGATGTGCGAATTGATGAAACAGAAATTACCTGGATGATTGCTGAGTCTTTAGCAAAGAAAGGTTTCCCAAATCTACTGGATTATTTTAAAAATGAAATAAAAGATCCTGAATCAGGAAAGGCTCCAACAACCCCCATGGAATTTAACATGGCTTTACTCAAGCAGTTGACCCAGAATGTATGGGATCCTAGTAAAGAGAAAAAAGGTGATACCCTTAACGGCTGGCAGGATTTCGTTGATAAAGGGGTTTGGAATTCTGTTGAACCTGATTATTTCAAAAACTGGGATAAATTCGGAACAGAAACTAAGAAGTTTGAGTTTTATAGTGAGACTCTGAAGAAGGCTCTTAATGGGCATGCGGAAAAAACTAAAACAAATGTTGATGACGTTATGCAGGCAACCAAATACCAAGCCCGTGGCGAACTTGCTTTTGTCCCTCACTACGAAGAACCGTTCCGTTGGGGAGAGGAATCCGAATATCCTTTCATTTTCTTCGAGCATCGCTCAAGGCTTAATCGGGAAGCTCGCTCCGCAAACACTCTATGGTATCAGGAGTTTAAGGACGTTGACCCCGGAGATGAGGCTTGGGACGACGTTGCTAAGATTAATCCTGTCGATGGTGCCAAGCTTGGTATTAAAACTGGGGATAAAATCCGGATTACGTCTCCCACTGGTAGCATAACTTGCAGTGCAAAGCTGTGGGAAGGGGTTAGACCGGGAACCGTTGGTAAGTGTTATGGTCAAGGACACTGGGCCTATGGTAAAATCGCTGCTCAAGATTATAACAAGCGAACTCCACGAGGTGGAAATAACAATGAGATTCTCCCTTCTGACTTTGAGAGATTAAGTGGAAGTACTGCCCGACACGGTGGAGTGACCAGAATAAAGATCGAGAAGGCATAAACAAAGTTTAAAATATGGAGGTGAAAATAACATGGCACGATATGGAATGGTAATTGATCTGCATAAATGCGTCGGATGTGGAGCTTGTGGCATAGCCTGCAAAAATGAAAACAACGTCGATCAGGGAATGTTTTGGGCTCATCACTTAAAGCGAACGACGGGTGTATTCCCTAATGTTAGCTATGAGTATGTTCCCACCCTTTGTAACCATTGTGATAATGCTGCTTGTGTAAAAGCATGTCCCACCAAGGCAATGTACAAAGATGACAAAGGCTTAACCTTGCATAATCCAGATAAATGTATTGGGTGTAAGAGCTGCATGCAAGCTTGCCCCTATGATGTAATCAATTTTAATTCGAAAGAACCCCACGCTTTCTGGAGAGATAGTACATCTCTTATTGATAAAGGAACGGGATCCGGACAAGAGACCTCCCAAAAAACAGGGCAAAAACTTCCTTATTATAACCCTGAACGCGCTACAACCTATGCCGGAATCCGTCCCAAAGGAATCGTCGAAAAATGTACCCTCTGCGATCATCGCCTAGCTAAAGATGAACAACCTTACTGCGCTTATTCTTGTCCCTCTGGAGCAAGAATCGTAGGGGATTTTGATGACCCAACAAGTGAAGTCAATAAACTAATTGCCCAATATGGTTATAAGCAGTTAAAGCCCCATGCTGGGACTAAGCCTAAAGTGTTTTATATCCGCCACTTCTAGAAAATATAGATTAAATATAGAAAATCAAATGCAAGTTCAGTGTTGGAAGCGTGAATACTTTAATTGAATAAGTATTCTTGGTGCAGAAGACAGCTGAAGACAGGAATCATTGCCCACGAGGTATGAGGCTGCAAACGGATCGTGAACGTTCCGTTTGCAGAATCCTGTTGGGAGCAGGCTAAATCAAAATCGAAAGGTTGGGGTAGTAATGACCTCTCCCACTTACACTCAAGATTTAACTCTAACAGCGAATGCCTATAAACTAATCTCCCTTCTTTTCGGTCCCCCTAGCGATGGACTGGAAGAAGTATTAACCCATTTAGAGCAGACTTTAGCGATTCTTAAACCAAAGCTCATTCCCCTAGTAAATGAGATGAAAAGCCTATCTGATAGCGAATCAAAGCTTGAAGATTTAACAGTAGATTTTGCCAAATTATTTATAGGCCCTTTTGATCTCTTGGCGCCTCCTTACGGCTCTGTTTATTTGGACGGGCAGCGACGAGTCATGGGGGATTCAACAGTTAAGGTGTTAAAGTTTTACCGTCAAGCAGGGCTGAACTTATCCGATGAGTTTAAAGAGCCTCCCGATCATATTGTAACTGAACTTGAATTTATGTATTACCTTATGGCTAAGCACATCGAAACAGGTGATACTCATTGGTTATTAATGAAGGAAGAGTTTTTCGAAGATTACCTGAGCCAGTGGATAAAAGATTTTGTAGCAAGAATTCAAGAGAATGCCAAAAACAACTTCTATAAAAACCTAGCACAAATATCCTTGGAATTATTCTCGTAGTATTAAACAGAGAACAATACCACGTTTTTAAGTATTTAGCTCCCGGAGAAATCTGGGAGTTTTTTGTTATATCAATTTGACAGATAATGAAGGATGGAATATAATTAATTTACTATATTAGATATTGCTAATATAGTAAATTAACAGGGGGGATAACATGTCACATATGGGCAACCAACTTACTTCAAACGTATTCAAAGCTTTGGGCCATCCTACAAGAATCCAAATCATTAAGCTTTTAAGAAAAGGTGAACAGTGCGTTTGTGATATCCTACCTAATCTTAAGTCTGAACAATCCAATACATCTCAGCATCTTACAGTTTTAAAAAATCAAGGTATTGTCGAAAGCAGAAAAGACGGATCTAAGGTCATATATTCGATAAAAAACAAGGAAGTATACAAAATGATTGACCTGGTTGAAGCAATTATTCTACGTCAAACAGAAGAAACAAAGACTTCGTTAACAATATAGGCTATCGCTTGTAATAATTAGTACATTCCTCGTAAAAAGCAGCTTTAGAGCAAGCATTCAAGGATAAAAAGAAATTGGAGGAGTAATTATGAATATCGGAATTTTCCCTTGTCAAGGCCGTTGTAACGTTAGTATGATGACAAAAACGGTGGCCGAATTTTTCGTGGATGATGAAATAATACGTGTACTACCCCATTTAAGTTTACCTGATGACAATGATAGTGGTGTTAACGAAAAATATATTGCCTTAAATGGCTGCCCAGCAAAATGTGCTTCCAAAGAATTTGAGACTAACAGAGTTAAACCACATGAAGAAATTGTCATGACCAAGGATTTTGATCCGAAAAATAATGAAAAATATGCAGAGTTGTTAAATATCGATAAAGAGGTATCCATGGTGCAGGAAGTGATCGATAGCTTGTTGGGTAGTAAGTAGGGAAAATGAACGAAGTGGTATGAGGAGAGGCCCTAAACGCTGTGATTAATATCAAGGAGATGATCGCTTGTTTATTTTTGAGTGGTTAAATAATCAATTACTTAGAATGGAGTGGCTCAGTAATTTAATAAAACTTTTGGTCGAAAATGGCTTTGGGTTAAGCATCCAAGATCGCTTAGGTGGAAGCATTCATTTCTATATTTATGATGTCATAAAAATTTTTATATTGCTTTCAGTCTTAATCTTTACGATCTCCTATATCCAAAGTTTTTTCCCGCCTGAGAGAACCAGAAAGATATTAGGTAGATACAATGGAATTTCAGCAAATATTTTAGGTGCTTTACTTGGAACGGTTACTCCCTTTTGTTCGTGCTCCTCCATCCCGTTGTTTATCGGCTTTACTAGCGCGGGTCTGCCGATTGGTGTCACATTTTCCTTTTTGATATCGTCTCCTCTTGTGGATTTAGCCTCCGTTATTTTACTGGCCAGTATCTTTAACTGGAAAATTGCCATAGCCTATGTGGTCGTAGGGATTATCCTTGCAGTTATTGGCGGTACTATTATTAGTAAAGCGAAGCTTGAAAAGTATGTGGAACCCTTTGTTTTTGGCAATAAGATACTTGATGTTGAACAAGAAGAACTGACGACTCGTGAAAGAGTAGAATATGCCAGAGATCAGGTCTTAGAGATCATTAAAAAAGTATGGCTATATATTCTCATCGGGGTTGGAATAGGGGCAGCCATCCACAATTGGATTCCTGAAAACATCATTTCAGCCGTGCTTGGCCAGGATAAATGGTATTCGGTTTTGTTAGCCACCCTTGTTGGTGTGCCAATGTATGCTGATATCTTTGGAACCTTGCCGATTGCTGAAGCCTTAGTCTTAAAAGGGGTAGGAATTGGAACAGCCTTATCCTTCATGATGGCGGTAACAGCACTTTCGCTGCCCTCCATGATATTGTTAAAGAAAGTGGTGAAGACGAGACTTTTAGCCATCTTTGCGGGGATTGTTACTCTGGGCATTCTTATCATTGGATACTTCTTCAATGCCTTTGGTTATCTGTTGATGTAGCAATGAAGCGATGTAGCCCGAGCCGATCATCTCCGAAAAATTGCATGGACGATGTCCTGGATGCCAGGTTAGTTGGATTTTAAATCGTTTATTTGATATTCTAAATAAAAAAAGTGAGGGAGCGGATTAGTATGATCATCAAAATTTTAGGTTCTGGATGTAAAAACTGTGAGACCTTGAAAGCCAATACCGAGAAAACATTAAAAGAAACGGGGATAGAAGCGGAAATTATTAAAGTCGACGATCTTAAAGAGGTTATGGCCTATGGGGTAATGTCAACTCCGGCCTTAGTCATTGATGAGAAGGTTGTTTCCGTTGGTAAGGTTTTGAAGCCGAAGGATATAGCTAAGATTCTCGAAAATCATAAGTAGAATTTGATGAGATCCCCTTAAATCTTCCTATTGATAGCTTCTTTTAAAAAATGAGGTGGTTTGCTGTGAGCACTTGCATAAACTGTGTTTGGGAGGAATTCAGTGTACCACTCAAAAGGTTTATTAAGAAACGGGTTGCGAATGAACAAGATGCAGATGATATATTTCAGGAGATTTATTTAAAGATCCATAAAAATATCGGAAGCGTGATGAATGAGGATAAACTTCATGCTTGGATATATAGAGTAGCTCGAAACACTATTACGGACTACTATAGAAGAAATCAGTATAAGTTTGAAATCACGGATCTCACTGAAGATCTGGAAAGTAGTACAGATGAGGAAATCTCTGCAAATAATGAAATAGCCTCATGCCTAAAAGTTATGGTAGACAGTTTGCCGGAGACTTATAAGCAAGCTATTCTTCTGACAGAATTTCAAAACATGACCCAGAAAGAGTTAAGCGAGAAGCTAGGTATTTCTATATCAGGGGGTAAATCAAGAGTCCAACGTGCGAGGAAAATGTTAAAGGAAATGCTCTTAGGCTGCTGTCAGTTGGAAATTGATAGAAGAGGGAATATCATCGACTATAAGCATAAGAATAGTGAATGCAAATATTGTTAATATAATGGACGTAATAATGCGTCCTTTTTTCTTTTGCTACGTCTTTATAGGTGAAGGTCTATTGAATGAACAGTATGGAGGGTATGTATGACAAACAATAAAGAAGAAATTCGAGATTTTATTAGAAAAAACTATACAGAAGTTGCCCAGAAAGGATCTGAAGGTGGTGGGTGTTGTGGTGGTGGGTGTTGTGGTGGTGGATGCAGTTGCAGTGGTTCACTAGTAGATATTAGTGAAATATCCGCTAAAATTGGTTATACCGAAGGAGATCTTTCAAATGTGCCGCCCGAAGCCAACATGGGACTTGGATGTGGAAATCCCATCGCTATTGCAGCTTTAAAAGATGGGGAAGTGGTCCTTGACCTGGGAAGCGGAGGGGGTTTTGATTGCTTCCTTGCCAGAAGGCAGGTGGGGGAAACCGGATATGTAATAGGGGTTGATATGACACCCGATATGATTAAGCTTGCAAGAAATAATGCAGAGAAAAGTGGGTATACAAATGTTGAGTTTAGATTGGGTGAAATTGAACATCTGCCTGTAGCCGATAGTTCAGTGGATGTCATCATATTGAATTGCGTCATCAACCTTTCTCTTGATAAGGAGCAGGTGTTTAAAGACGCCTTAAGGGTTCTTAAGCCTGGTGGACGATTATCAACATCTGATGTTGTTGCAACAGCACAATTACCTCAAAACCTTAAACAGGACTTAGCACTGATTGCAAGTTGTATTGGCGGTGCCGAATATGTCGAGGACATCAAAGCAATGTTGCAGAAAGTAGGCTTCAAGGATATCCGATTGACTCCAAAGGATAACAGCAGAGAAATTGTAAAGTCTTGGGCACCGGATAGGAATATTGAAGATTTTGTTGCTTCTTATATCATTGAGGCAACAAAAGAAGAAAATTGAGATGTAAATGCTGTTAGACTATTGATGCTAATTCGAAGCCTTAAAAAAAGGCTTCTTTTTTATACTGTAGCTTGGCGCAGTCAAGTCTACTAATTTATAAATCTCCCAGATGCGTATTCTCTTTTATTAGATTATAATGTATAATAATAATCATAAAATCGCTTAAACGAATATGCGAATATAGATTCGAAAAGAGGTGAATTAATGGAGAACCTGTTAGATGTATTGAAGGCTCTATCCGATGAAACTCGGTTGAGGATTATAAACCTGTTATACGAAAAAGAACTCTGTGTTTGCGACATCATGGAAACCTTAGAAATATCACAAGCTAAGGCATCAAGGCACTTAATTTATCTTAAGAATGCCGACTTGGTGAAAGACCGCAAACAGGCCCAATGGGTCTACTATTCCTTGGCAATCGATGAGCGTTTTAAGTTTATAGATAGATTGGTTTATGATAATTTGAGGAATCTGGAACTATATCAAAATGACCTGCAAAACTTAACTGATTGGTTGAAGCGCAAGACTATGAACTGTGATTAGATTTATGGAGGCTGATTGAAGTGGAAAATGTTAAAAAACCCAGGCTGTCGTTTTTAGACAGATTCTTGACACTATGGATATTTATCGCTATGGCAGTAGGTGTTTTTGGCGGGTATTTCTTTCCTGACTTAGCAAAGTCGCTGAGTGAATTCAGCACTGGAACAATATCATGGCCTATAGCTATCGGTTTAATAATTATGATGTATCCACCTCTTGCGAAGGTAAAGTATGAGGAGATCGGAAAAGTAACACAAAATAAAAAGATTTTTTCCTTCTCGCTTATCCAAAACTGGATTATTGGTCCTATCTTGATGTTTGTGCTGGCTATTTTGCTGCTTGGGGATAAACCCGGTTTTGCTATTGGACTTATTATCATTGGGCTTGCTCGGTGTATTGCAATGGTTATTGTTTGGAATTCCCTGGCTCAAGGTGATAGTGAGTATTGCGCTGCTTTGGTAGCCCTTAACTCTATCTTCCAAATTCTTTTATACACGGTCTATATTTATATCTTTGTAACTCTTATACCTAAGTGGCTGGGACTTTCCTGGGGAGGCCAGGTCGTAGATGTTTCGATGTGGGAAGTAGCCAAGAGTGTCCTTATTTATTTGGGTATTCCTTTTGCTGCAGGTTTTATGACAAGATTTAGCTTGATCAGACTTAAAACAAAAGAGTGGTACGAAAAGGTATTCATTCCCAAAATATCTCCCTTAGCATTAATTGCACTGCTTTATACCATCGTTATTATGTTTATAACTAAGGGTGAACAGATTATTAATAATCCTGGAGATGTCGTTAGAATTGCCATACCCATGCTAATTTACTTCGCCATTATGTTCTTTGTAAGCTTTTATATGTCCTTTAAAGGCGGCTTCAGATATGACCAAACGGTGACTCTTGCTTTTACAGCGGCAAGTAATAACTTCGAACTAGCCATAGCAGTTGCTGTAGCAGTCTTCGGGATCGCATCAGATGTAGCTTTCACAGCAGTAATCGGGCCTTTAGTTGAAGTTCCAGTCATGATTGCTCTGGTAAATTCAGCTCTCTTCTTTAAACGTAAATATTTTGATAAAAATGGCCTGCCAAAGCATGGCTTTTAAGGAGATTTAATCTATGGCTCAGAAGATAAAAGTTGCCTATATTTGCGTTCATAACTCCTGTCGGTCACAGATGGCTGAGGCAATATCGAAGCTAATGGCAGGGGATGACTTTGAAGCCTATTCAGCAGGGACTGAAACTAAGCCACAGATTAATCAGGATGCAGTTGCAGTTATTAATGAACTCTATGGCGTAGATATGAACCAAACTCAAAGCTCAAAATTACTATCTGACATCCCACCTGTCGATGTTGTAATTACCATGGGATGTAACGTGAATTGTCCGTTTCTGCCCTGTAAATACCGGGAGGATTGGGGACTGGATGATCCGACAGGTAAGGATAAGGATGAGTTTATAAAAACTGCCCAAATAATTGAGCAGAAGGTCATGGACCTGAAAAGTAGAATAAATAATTTGTGGTAGCTTATCAATGTCTGTCGCCGCTTGCTAAGTTTAACGTATGCCCTTATTCCTGACTTACAATAGTGTTATATTTAATCATATATAAAGCAGAGTGGCTCTCCATTGGCGAGCTACTCTACTTTTATATATGATTGTATTTGAGTCGCTAAATACATTATAATATTATTAATTAGTTGCTTCATGGGCAGAGTAGTATTAAACGATGGATTTGAGGGATTATTTTGGAAGAACGGATTGTATCCATGAAGAGTGATTTTTTTAAGGCATTAGCGCACCCTACCCGAGTACGTATTCTCGAACGATTGGCTAAGAACAGCGAAGAAGTGTGTGTTTGTGAACTTATTGAGGATTTGGGAGTTGAACAGTCAAATTTATCCCAACACTTAAGTATTTTGCGCAAACAACAAATTATTACATCGACAAAAGTGGGCTTAAAAGTCATGTACCGTATCAAATATCCTGAAGCATTAACTATTCTGGAGAAGGTCCATAAGATTCTTGCCCAACAATTTCAAGAAGGGGAAGCTTTGATGAGGCACCTTGCCGACCGCTAGAAGGTAACCAAATTAAGACTTGAGGATGGGGTCTTTCATGGAAAAATAGGCATGGATAATTTCTGAGGTGTTGAGTAAGCCCGAGGAGCTGTTTAACCAGTTTCTCGGGCTTATCTTGCTCAAGTTTATCGTGTTTCCATACTAATACATCAGGTAAATTTCTTTAATGTATCTTCACCATCATGGGCCATAATCGGAGAAAAACACTCTTTGGTGACATATCTATGTGATATTTCGAGGATATCAGTATTGTCATCGGCAATGAGTATGTCAAAGCTTTCTAATCAAGGTCCAACGCATTACGACGGCTTTGGACCTTGATAATTTCAGCACAGATATTGACAAAGAAGTCGATGAGAGTATCATGTTTAGTATATTACAAAATTATAATATTTATATACAGAGAAGGAGCGTGCGAATATGTTTACGATTCTTATGTATATTGTGGCTTTCGGCTTTCTTGTCCTTTCTTTTATTAAGGATAAGTCAAAGACGTTAGCAGCCTTGAAGAAGGCGTGGAAGTCATTTGAAAATATACTACCTCAGTTCCTGTCAATATTAGTTATTATCGGCATTATGCTGGCAGTTTTAAGCCCTGAAGTGATTTCTGGATTAATCGGGGAGAAATCTGGGTGGTTAGGAATGTTAATGGCCTCGGTAGTCGGTTCAGTTACTTTAATACCTGGATTTGTAGCCTTTCCGTTAGCTTCGGCTTTATTGGAAAGCGGTGCTGGTTTTATGCAAATAGCCGTTTTTATCTCAACGTTAATGATGGTTGGAATTGTGACAATCCCTCTGGAAATAAAGTATTTCGGTAAAAAGGCTGCAATACTTAGGAATAGCTTTGCTTTCGTATTTTCATTTATAGTAGCTATAGCAATTGGGGTGGTGTTGAGATGAAAATGCTGATTAAACGATACAAGTACTTCTTGGTGCTAGTTGTGATTAATATTGTCATTTATGCTTTGTATCCATCAGTCGGTCAAACGTCAATTAACATCACTTGGAGCAATACTGTGGAAATGCTTTCGGTTATACCACCAATATTTATTCTATTGGGGCTATTGGATGTATGGGTACAACGAGAAACAATGATCAAGTTGATGGGTGAGAAATCGGGAATCCTTGGTATTCTGATAGCGTTTTTCTTGGGTTCGGCTGCAGCCGGACCGTTATATGTAGCATTTCCTATGGCCGGAGTGCTTTTGAAGAAAGGGAGCAAGTTCTCTAATATCTTGATTTTTATTGGCGCTTGGTCAACAACCAAAATACCGATGCTCTTATTTGAAGCTTCTGCGATGGGCTGGAAGTTCATGATTACTCGGTTTGTAATCAATATACCTGGGATTATCTTGATTGCTTATATTACAGAAAAGCTATTAAACCACAATGAAAAAAAGTATATTTATGATAGTGCTGGTAGATAAGTTAGTAGAGACCACTCGTCGAATTCGAGTGGTCTCTACTATGAGATGCTATCATTGAATAACTTATTTGTTTTTCATGGCAGCATAGAATTTTTTTAAGTTATCAGGAATGGAATACTCTAGTTCTTTCTGTTCATCGTTAGTCCCACCATATACTTCCTTCAGTAATGCTTCAATAATCATTGCTTTTGGTGGTACCGAGTATTCGTTTCCTTGATATACCCAAACCCGACAGTCTACTTCATCCCCGCACAAATCGCCACAAGATTCGCATAAACTTTCTTTAATGTCCATTTGAATGTCACGACCGTTCACACGAATCGTAGGTGAACTGATAAACTTGTATTGGTTAGCAAGTTCTTCACTAACAACGTTGATTTTGTTGACTAACACTTCAACACCCGTAGCTTCAAGAACCTTTGAAACTTCTGATAAAGCTTCCTCAAGGCTTGTATCCGCTCCCTGACAGCGTGTGCAAACGCTAACATCAAGAAACAAAAAATCAATTATAATTCGTTTTTTCTCCATCTGGATTACCTTCGGAGCATCACAGCAACCCGGTCCGCAGGAACAGCTATCAAGCGTAACGGTTTGAGTTTTCAAGGTCGTATCATCACAATCTGAGCAACAGGAACAGCCTTCAGAAACATTATTGTTATTGACCACTTATAACAACTCCTTATAGTTATTTGTCTTACGACTTACCTATAAAGACGCAACACAGGAAAAAAAGACGCACAATTTACTTCTTTTCAATAAAGCATATAAGCACTAAATTATGCCGGTAATCTTCATTAGGATACTCATGATGAAATGCCATGCATATTAACAAAACACGTTTTCCATTACGCTATAGCGTTTCCAGTAGCTGTTGGGGATGTTTATAAAGAGTTATTCCTATAGAAAGATTGTAAAGACAATTCCACTAAAGGCTCCGACGCAAAGACTTATAATAAATCCTGGTTTTCGTGTCATTTTAACAGATTGTAACAGGAGCTCATGCCAACTGACGTAAAAAATTGTACCGATGGCTATACCGAACAGACCGGATAGAAGTGCAGGATTAACTCGCTGGAAACTTGAACCGAACAGTGCTCCTAGGCCCGCAGGAAGAGAAACTATTGCTGCTATAATGAGGATAAAACTTCCGCCAAGACCTCCAAAAATTAAGGGAAGTGAAATTGCAAATCCCTCGGGAAGATTATGAAAGAGCATTATCCTTGCAAGGTCCAATCCGACCTCACTGTCATTGGCCAAACCGGCACCCATGGCAAACCCTACAGGGAAATTGTGAATTGCCACACCGATTGCAAGAAGAATACCTGAGCGGATGAACTGAGAACGTCGAGGATTATCGGTAATGATGACAATTCGGTGAAAAAAATGCTCTATGCCTGAAATTACCAATATACCAAGGATGATACCTATTAGGGTAGAAAATAGACCTCCAGTGGAAATGCTTTCGGGTAAGAGTTCTAATCCCAAGACGGTTATTATCATACCAGAGCATCCAGCAAATAATAATCCGATGATTTTATCGGCACGTCGACCAATTCCATAGGCCGCAAATCCCCCCAATCCAATACCCATGCCTCCAACTCCTAAACCGATGAGGGTCGCAAAAAGCAAATTGTTCATTGTTGGAATCCCTCGTTCTTTCAAAACTAACTCTTTAAGAATATGGAGAGTCTTCTCTGGATATGCCTTAAACACTAAATAGACCCCATACGCTTAACACAAGGATAAAAATTGGTTAATGACGAATAGACTGTTGATTTTAGTTTGCTGTACCTTGCGAAGCTAAAGTGTCTAACCGGCTACCTTATATTTGTATCATTCTTCCAACAAGACTTTTAATTTTACTAAATAATAATATACGATTATTATAATAAAATTCTGTGAAGCGTCAAAAGAGGAGGCTTGCAATGCTATATGGAAAGCTGAAAGAGTATAGGGCCTTGATCACATTCCCATCGTTAACGGAAGCTTTAGGCGCGGAGAAGGTCCTCAACCGTTATAATTGTCCTTATGCCAGTATTCCTACGCCCCGTAGCTTACGTTCTGGTTGCAATACGGCTGTGTGTTTCCCGCTGGAGCGAAAAGCCCTCGTTGAGGATCTAATCGATGACGGGGTGGTGCTTACGGGGATGTATGAGGCACGTGAGGATGGATTCTTCTCTTTAGTATGGTAATTAAGAGTAAGTAGTTAAATATGCTATGGTTTGACTGGTGGTCCAGGGAGGCCGCAGTTAGACTCTTAAAGGAGTCGTTCTATGATTTATTTGGATAATGCAGCAACGACTTGGCCTAAACCTCAACAAGTTGTGTTAGCTATTGAGGAGGCTCTAGTTCATAAAGGTGGAAATGCCGGTCGGGGAGGGCATGGCGCGGCAATGCAGGTGGCAAGGCTGATCTATCAGACGAGAGAAGACTTGTGTACATTATTCGGTATGGATGATCCGACTCGGGTAATCTTTACCCAAAATGCCACACATGCCCTGAATCAAGCGTTGTTCGGCCTTTTGCAGCAGGGTGACCATGTCATCACGTCCTCCATCGAGCATAATGCTGTGGCTCGACCCCTTTGGGCTCTTCAACAGAGGGGGGTTGAAGTTAGCGAAGTCCCGGGGATATCTGGAAAAGAGTTCGATTTTGATGCTTACCGCAAGGCTTTTCGGCCAAATACTAAGTTAGTGGTAACCTTACATGCCTCGAATGTAACAGGTACCTTGTTACCCATTCAAGAAATAGGGCAAATTGCCCATGACTATGGTGCTTACTATTTGCTGGATGCTGCTCAGACAGCAGGAGTTTTTCCTATCGATATGGGGCGTCTTGCCGTGGATCTACTGGCATTTCCAGGACATAAAGGTCTATTGGGACCACAGGGCACGGGAGGGCTCATTGTTAAGCCAGAGATCCGCCTAGAACCTTTGATTTACGGTGGAACAGGGAGTCTCTCTGAAGAAGACCGCCAGCCAGGTTTTCTGCCGGATGCCTTAGAAAGTGGCACTCTAAATGGTGCAGGTATTGCCGGATTGGGCGCGGGGGTGCGCTACATCCTTAAGGAGGGAGTTGATAAAATACGGATTAGGGAGCAGACATTATGCCAGAAATTATGGAATGGTTTAAGAGAGATTCCGGGAGTTACTCTTTATGGAAGTGACATAGTGGAGCAGAGGTCACCCATTGTAGCCTTTAATATTGGCGAACTCGATTCCGTAGTAGCGAGTTTCATATTGGAAGAAAAAGCAGGAGTCATCGCCCGGGCGGGGTTACACTGTGCTGCCCATGCCCACAGGATGCTTGGAACGCTGGATCAGGGTGTTGTTCGCTTTAGCCCTTCTCATTTTACAAGCGAGGAAGAGATTGAAAGGGCACTACTGGCGGTAAGGACTGTGGCAGAGGAGTTGAACTAATCTGTTCGGCAGCATGAATTATTAATAGAGGCATTTGTACTAAAGGTACAGATGCCTCTATTATTATCTAGTATGATGATGTGATTTTAAAGAAGGGGATGCTACAACAAAATTCCAAAATATAGTGCAGAAACTATACGACAGGAGTATAATATTAGTATATGATAATTACATAATATAGAGAGGTGTTTAGATGGTCAATTACGAGGGGCAATCAAGTGACATCTGTGTAAGCATTCTGGTAATCAGTCTCGAATTGAAGGGGAGTGGCTAAAATGACCATGAGTTGGTATCCAATCATTAATTATGATAATTGTATTGAATGTGGGGCGTGTATTAATAAATGCACCCACGGTGTTTACGAAAAAGAAAGCACAAAACCTAATGTAATCTACCCAGAGGGCTGCATTGATCGCTGTAGAGGATGCCAGGCTTTATGTCCGGCAGAAGCCATCCAATATAATGGAGATACCGGCGGTATACAGATAACATGTAGCTGTGGGAGTTGCTGAAAAAACGTAAAGAATGAATTAAGAATTGAAGGGTGAAGGAAGCATGAACAAAAATAAAATCATCATGTTGCTTGGATTAGCGGGCTTTATCGTTATGGCTGATAACTGGGTAGTGTCTCCTATACTGCCGGCTATATCCCAGAATTTAGAGATTGACATATCAAGAGCAGGACTATTAATCACGGCCTACATGCTTCCCTTTGGTATTTTTCAAATTATCTTTGGCCCCTTGGCAGATCGCTATGGGAAAAAGCAGGTTATCACTGTGGCGATGATTATGTTTACGATAGCAACGGGGCTTTGTGCGCTCGGCTCAAGTCTCACCAGCTTGTCAATATACAGGGCCTTAACGGGAGTGTTTGCAGCATCGGTGATGCCAATTTCCCTTGCTTTGATTGGGGATATGTTCCCTGTTCAGGAAAGGCAGGGCGCGATAGGCACGTTTATGGGCATATCATTTCTGGGTCAAGGACTTAGCATGGCTATAGGAGGTACAATTGCTTACTTCCTTAATTGGAGGGGAGTCTTCGGCATCTATGCGGTACTTGCCATAATTCCAACCTTACTGTTAATGAAAAATTACAAGTCTCTCCCTTCGGAAAAGCACCCTGACAGCAAAATTTTTGCGCCGTATGCAAAGCTGGTAGGAACGAGCAGGAGTTTGTATACTTATATCATTGTTTTACTGGAGGGTATTTTCATCATCGGTAGCTTTTCTTACGCAGGAGCCTACATCGCTAAAACGTACGGGTTCAACTATCTATATATTGGTTTAATTATGACAGCTTTTGGGATTATGTCGGTTATTGGCGGGAGACTGAGCGGTAAGCTAGCAGCTAAAATGGGTGCCCGCAAAGTACTGAGCTTGGGACTGGTGTCTGCGGCCGTGGCTGATATGATTATCTATCAGTATGGTAACATCTTGGGAATGTTGATACTAGGTATTGCTTTATTAGGACTTGGTTTTATCTTTACCCATTCTACACTTCTCACAAGAGCTACCGAGTTTGCCCAGAAGGCCAGAGGTGCTGCCATGTCCTTAGTCGCTTTTTGTTTCATGGGTGGAGGTGGTATCGGTACTGCCATTGGTGGAAGGGTTATTTCAGCCGTGGGTTTCAATAACCTTTTCTTGATAAATGGGGTTGCTCTTGTCATTACATTACTTTTGAGCTTTGTCCTGATCAGGGATCACGTTGTGGAACCCAATGAAGCCAAGGAAATGCTCGGGAATTTATAAAATTAGATAAGAATGAGAACGTGGACTCTAAGATTCAACGGGTGAGAGGGGTGTGTACATGAAAACATGTCTTAACTGCGGTTTGGGTATTGAAGACGTCAATGATCTCATAAGCTGTTTTAAATACAAAACAGTGAGTAATTCTCAAGAGGAGAAAAGCAACTGTATCTATTATATTGAGAAAATTGTAGAGGATGGTGAAGCATTGCCTCCAATACAGCACCTTATTTTGGTAGAGCAAGAATTAGGAAAGCGAAAAATGAAAATTAGCATTAATAATGGCCTACAGGTATAGTAGCTAAAAAGGGTCAATGGGTGTGACATGGTTTTTCAAACAGACATGGATTGTTTAGATAATACCTCCTCTTGTGGGGACTTCTTGGGGACGGGGAATAACGGTTGTCCGTGAGTTGCACGACTAGGCTGTACCTAAAAGCGCAAAGTAAACAGTTATTTGGTTGTGGGCATTGTTAATGGATGAGGAGGAAAAGTCATGATTCAGGTAGATGTGTTCGGAATCCGTGAAGAGGCTCCCTCAGGTTCATGTAGCTGCGGTGGGGACTGTGGGTCGGTGCCTGAAAAAACTATGGGGGAGATGTATGAGGATTTGCTCCGATTTTTCCAGGAAAGTGATTTGGGGTCTAACATCCAATTTAAGTTTATCGATGTTTTTGAGGATGATTTAAAGGGCTATGATACGCCACATACAATGTTTAAGAATGGCTTTGCTTTGCCACTGGTGGCGGTCAACGGTGTTGTTCGGTTTTATGGCGGGATCAGTGAAAGCAGAATATACGACGAAGTTAAGGGTTGCTAAAAGAATTAAACTAAAATAGGCTGAAAAGGAGGCTTCACTTGCAAGTCTCCTTTATTATTTCCTTATACCTCGATATGTTCAATGAATCAACTGCTGTGTGGCATAGCAAGCAACGAGATTAAGTGGATCAACAAAGTCGATAGGAGTATCCACCATCCTAAAAATCGCGAGCTCTTTAAGGATTAACTTTCTTCTCCTTGAAAATATTGACAGGTATTCGTGTATTATTATATTATAAATTAAGCAAGTGTCATTATAGGTTTAACTATGGATGAAGCCTTAAATTTTGTGTTACCAATATTCAGATATTAATACTTCAAATAAATGGAGGTAGAAAATCATAATGAATAATACAGAGAAAAAGCCTAAATCAGTCCTTAAAATCATGGCCCCTATACTTATCATCGCTGTAATAGTAGGAATTTTTATCCTAAAAGGTAGTCTGGAAAAGCCTATAACTGCTGATACAGGAGATCTCGCTCTTGAGGCAACTGCCATAGACCTTGAACAGCTAAAATCTTATGGTTTACCTATTGTGATTGATTTTGGAGCTGATTCCTGTATTCCTTGCAAAGAAATGGCGCCAGTACTTAAGAAACTTAATAAGGATATGCAGGGCAAGGCAGTTGTAAAGTTTGTAGATGTTTGGAAAAATAAAAATGCAGCCGCTGATTTTCCTGTACAAGTAATCCCAACGCAGTTTTTCTTTGATAAAGATGGCAATCCATTCGTACCTAAAGATGCAGAAGCTATGCAAATGATGTTGTATTCCACAAAGGATACCAATAAACACGTTTATACTGCTCATCAAGGAGGTATGACCGAGGAACAACTCAGAGCTGTACTGAAGGAGATGGGTGTGGAATGATCAATGAATGGCTTGATATTCTTTCGACACTTATCTCACAAAGTTTGTGGGTAGCGCCTTTGCTTGCTTTACTGGCGGGAGTGTTAACTTCCCTAACACCTTGCTCCTTATCAAGTGTTCCGCTCGTAATAGGCTATGTAGGCGGCACGGGAAACAATGACCCTAAAAAGGCCTTTCGGCTTTCCCTTACCTTTTCGGCTGGCTCAGCAGTCACCTTTACCATATTGGGAACAGTATCATCACTTGTCGGCAAACTAATGGGAACATCAGCTTCATGGTGGTACCTTTTGTTAGGGGTACTGATGGTTTTAATGGCCTTGCAAACATGGGAAATTTACAATTTCATTCCGTCAAACGCTCTCATTACCAAGAACACTAGAAGAGGGTACATTGGAGCCTTTATTGCAGGAATATTAGGCGGTTTGTTTTCATCCCCGTGTGCAACACCTGTCCTGATTACCCTTCTTGCTATTGTGGCAGATAAAGGCAGCTTAATATGGGGGATTGTTTTGCTATTGCTCTATTCTATAGGTCATAGTGCATTAGTGATTGTAGCAGGAACATCTATCGGGTTTGTAAGAAATATGACATCAAACAATAGGTATGGTACTTTTAGCAAAGGTCTGAAGTTTGTTATGGGCAGTGTGATTCTGCTCATTGCCTTTTATATGTTCTATTTAGGATTTTAGAAAATTTAGCTTTGAGTATGGGAAAAATTAAAGACCGTTGTATTTTACATATTCTTTTTGAATGCTACAAAGGCTATGAACGCTAATAGTTCTATTACAACTATATATCCAATGAGAAACGAAAACGAGTATTATATAAATATCCCATTGCAACCCCGCCGATTAGCAGTGCTACTCCCGAAAAAGGTGATGTTTCATCCTCTGTTTCTCTTTAAAAAACAAAAGACTCCTACTGAAGATGATATTTCTCAGTAGGAGTCTTTTGCATTACGCAATTTCGAGCCCCATGCAACTATTACAGCCATGGTTGCTTCTCAAGGTGGATATTTAATTAAAAATATAAATGTTGTATATACCTTATTAGTACCGGTTTTACTCTTTTTCCTGATTAACTTTTTAGTAGGACGATATATAAGTCGTCTATTGAAGTTTTCTCATAAAGACTCAGTGAGCTTAAATCTAACAACCCTAGCAAGAAATTCACCCATTGCCTTAGCAATTGCTGTTACGGCTGTTCCTGATCAGCCACTCATAGCCTTAGCTTTGGTTATCGGACCATTAATTGAACTGCCATTACTGGCGGTGATTTCTCAAATTTTACTATTTATAGGAAGGCAAGGTATAGATCCAAACTCTAGTATATATAGGAACGATTAAGCAACGAGGTCTTCAAGCCCCGTTGCTCTTTTTATATAAGGATTCACTATAGTTAAATGATGAAAGGTAGGCTTGTGACTAAACTCATTGAACCAGACGATTTCTCGCTCTTGTCATAGCGATTTAGAACTATTATTTAAGAAAGAGGTCTTCAAGCTATTTAACGTAAGATAAAGCAGTACAGATAAAATCATGCTATAATGACATTATTATTTTTTATATGGAGTGAAATACTTTGTCCATGAATAAGACGTTTGAATTTCTGCAAAAGGTCAATCTAAAGTATTCAGTAAAAGTTATTTTTCTGTTCGTTGTTCTATCAACATTACTCACAGGGTGTAGTAGCCAAGCAGAAAAGGCTATCGATATCGATTTAGAGAACCGATCCTATACAGAGGCTCGCTCAAATTCCCAAGAAGTAACGGATGTTATCTATTTAGGCTTTGACAGAAGACTAGAAACTAAAGAAGATGTAAAGATGTATGTTCCTTTATTAAACTACTTAGAAAAGGAAACTGGATATCAATTTAAGGTTCATGTTACTCCCGTCAACTCAAGTGTTGTCGAGGAGTTAGGACTGGAGAAAATTCAAATGGCAGCTATTGGAACTCTAGGTTATCTACAAGCGTCTGAAAATTATGATGCTATTATTACGGTTAAAGGACTCAACATGGAAGATAAAGATAGGTATAAAGCCGCGATTGTAACTCGTCCCAATAGTCCAATAAAGACAATATCCGATATTCGTGGCCGGTCTTTTGCTTTCGGTGATCCTGCCTCAACCCAAGGACATTTGATTCCAAGAATCATGTTATCTCAAAAAGGGATTGAAATCAGTTCGCTTAAGTATTTTCAAAACTTTGCTTCTCACTCTGAAGTCGCAAATGCTGTCATGAGTGGTAGATTCGAGGCAGGTGGTATGCAGGATACTCTTGCAAAAGCATTGGAATCTGAGGGTCTCTTGAAAATTGTTGCCGTTTCAGAGGAATATCCGAGTAGTGGTATCGCTTTTTCAAAAGGTGTACACAAAGATGTTATTGATAGAATTACACAGGCACTAGTTAAGTTCGATCCTAAAGGGAAGGAGAAGGCCTCTCTGTACCATTGGGAAAGGTCCGAAATGCCACATGGATTCACATATGCAAATGATCAGGATTACTACGAACTTAGAAATTGGGCCGATAAATTTGGATTACTGAAAAAAGTGGAGGGTGAAATTAAGTGAAACTAAGCTCCAAGATGATTATCATCACGATGATACTGATTGTTGTCATGGGGCTTTTAACTATGGGAGCAATTACTACAATTGTTGAACAAGCAATGACCCAACAGTTAGAGGAACAGGGTTTAACATATGCACGCATGGCGGCTGATAATGTTGCCAATCCCCTTCTAGATGGAAACATTCTTATTGTACAGCGTACGATAGAAAACTTATTGCAAACTGGTTCTGGAATCGCTTATGTCTATGTTATTGACAATACTGGGAAAGTAGTTGCCCATACATTTAGTGGAGGTTTCCCAATTAATTTAACAACTATCAATATTTTAGAAGCGAATCAACTTACGAACATGATTCTATTGAATGTGCAGTCTCAAGGCTTAATTCGAGATGTGGGGGTTCGGATTTTAGAGGGGCTAAATGCTGAAGTTCATGTTGGTTTTAGCCAAAACAATATTCTCCAATGGATTTATAATGTCAGAAAACTCATGTTCAACCTGACGTTGTATGGAGTTTTGTTAGGATCAGTTGCCGCATTGATTTTAAGTAGTTTGATCACCAAGCCGTTAAAAAAGTTAGCTGCTCATGCTTTACGGCTAGGGAAAGGGGATCTAGAAGAGGATATTATAATTAGAGGTAAGGATGAAATCGTAGAGTTGGCCCTTTGTCTTAACCGAATGAGGAAGGATTTATTTACGGGTATGCAGAAGCTTCGCCAGTCTGAAGAAAGCAATCGAACCTTGCTTGAAGCCATAAGTGCTGCCGGAGAAGGGATTGCGGTATTTCAAGATAATGGGAGTCAAAAGACTGTCATGAAGTTTGTCAACAAACAATACGAACACCTAACAGGATATACCAAAGAAGAACTTCTGGAAATGGGAGTAAATCAGATTGTGCGTCCTGAAAGCAGGGAACAAGTCAACGAAGTTTGGAATCGATATCACCAAGGGTTAAAACTTCCTAAACAAATAGAGATCTCAATCAAAAGAAAAGACGGTTCGAAACTCTATGTGGAAGCCAGTTATTGTACTATTACCTATGAAGGAAGTCGGGCCATAATCTGTATTAACAGAGATATAACAGAGAAAAAGAAGACTTCATTGGAAATAATCCGAAAGAACCGAGAACTTGCAGCGCTGAATGAACTTTCTAAGGCAATAAGTGGCAGAATGGATTTAAAGGACAAGTTAAACGAAGCATTAAACACAATACTCCAAGTTCTCGGAAAACAAGCTGGTTGGATTTTTGTATATAATCAGTGGGAAAATGAGACTCAGATTGATCTCATATGTCAAATAGGTATCCTACCAGAAGAGGCTTTAGCTCAAACTCAGGAATTTCAAAATTGTAACCACTTTGCAAAACCTAACTCTAATTCCGTTCAGGTCCATTCTTCTTTGAGTACAGCTTGCCCTATTAAGCGATTAAAATTGCCTGATGGAACAAAAGCCTTAAGTCATGTCTATGCGCCCCTAACCTATAAAGGGCGCGTTCTAGGAGTCTTAAATATTATTGACTCCGATCCCCAATCCTTCACAAAGGAAGATCTTAACCTACTTAACCCAATTGGATTGCAGCTTGGTGGTGCAATCGAAAATGCTGAGTTGTGGGTTGAACTTAATAAGAAAGAAATGTTAAGGAAACAACTCTTAAATAAAGTAATTACCGCCCAAGAAGAAGAACGAAAGCGAATTGCTCGTGAATTGCATGATGAGAGTAGTCAATCTATTGCAGCACTCAGTGTTGGATTAAAATCTGCCATTGAAATTATGCGACTTGATAAAGAGTATGCTTTGGCAATTCTTGAAGATTTGAAGAAGAATACTTCCACGATTCTTAAGGAATTACATCATATTATTTATGATTTGAGACCATCTCTTATTGATGATTTAGGTTTGTTACCCGCTCTTAGGTGGTATGTTGAAAGCCGATTGGAAACTACAGGTATTGAACCCCAGGTTACGTTTTCAGGAAACCCCGTACGACTTCCTGACGAAGTAGAGATAACCATCTTTCGTATTGTACAAGAATCAATTACCAATGCCATTAAGTACTCAAATGCGGAGAACGTGTATTTAGGACTGGAATTCGGACATAACTCCTTAGTAGTGTCTGTTGAAGACGATGGTGTCGGATTTAATGTGGAAGAATCACTTGATCAAAAGGGCGGAAAAGAATCCTTCGGACTTTTAGGGATGAGGGAGAGAGCAGAACTAATCGGTGGAAAACTAGATATTTACTCCTGGAGTACTAGAGGTACCAGGATAACCTTAAAGCTCGATTTCCCTAGTTTAGAGGAGGAGAGATATGAAGAAAATTAAAATCTTTCTGGTCGATGACCATACCATCTTTCGTCAGGGTATTAGATTACTTTTAAACTTGCAAAGTGATTTAGAAGTCATTGGGGAAGCTGACAACGGAGCGCAAGCAGTTTTAATGGTACAGCAACTCAATCCCGATGTTGTTCTGATGGACATTGCTATGAAAGGTATGGATGGGCTAACTGCCACAAAGGACATCTTGGCTGTGTCACCCAAAACTAAAGTTGTTCTCTTAACCCAACACGAAAATAAAGAATATATTCTTCCTGCATTAAAAATTGGTGCTGCTGGTTATGTTCTCAAAAGGGCAGCAGCAGATGAAGTCGTAAATGCTATTCGAGCAACGTACCAAGGACGTTCATTTTTAGACCCAGAAATAGCAGATATTGTGGTCAATGCTTATAGGCAGGGAAGTGAGGATGCGTATGAGAGCCTAACTGAGCGAGAAAGAGAGATTCTTATTCTTCTGGCTAAGGGTCATACTAATAACGAAATCGCCCCCATTTTAAATATAAGCCCAAAGACGGTTGATTATCATCGATCAAATCTCATGAAAAAATTAAAGCTTCATAGTAAAGTTGAATTGACCAAGTATGCCTTAAAAAGAGGTCTTATCCAGTCATAGGCATAGTCTTACCAAGGTGTTTACCCAGGGTGCTTTTTAGGTGATTACTGTAATTTATCATTACATTCACCTGATACCAGCATCCTGTTTTTTTATATACAATGAACGAGGAATTGTGAAATTGAGTATAAGGAGTGATGTTCACGTTTTTCCTCATACTTCAAGATTCTTATTAAATAATGGTAAGGAGGTCAGGATATGCCCGAAGATAGCAAACTAAAAAAATATGGTATGGTAATCGATTTAAGGAAATGTGTGGGATGTATGTCGTGCTCAGTATCCTGCAAAATGGAGAACGGAGTCTCCTTTGGCGTTTTTAGATCATGGGTTAACATGACTGAAAAAGGAGATTACCCAACGGTAAAGAGGTATTATCAACCAAGGCTCTGTAATCATTGCGAAAATGCTCCTTGTGTAGAAGTCTGTCCTGTGAAAGCTTCTTATAAGCGTGAGGATGGAATGGTACTCCTTGATAAGAAGAAATGCATTGGCTGTGGTTACTGTGTAGCCTCTTGTCCTTATAATGCTCGTTATATGAGTAAAACCCAAAAAGTTGCTGACAAATGTACGTTCTGTGATCATCGAGTAGATAACGGCGGTGAACCGGCATGTGTTAAAAACTGTATGGGTAAAGCACGATTTTTTGGGGATTTAAATGATCCTAATAGTAAGATAGCTCAGCTAGTTTCTAATAACCCTGTTCAAGTTATTAAGCCGGGACAAGGGACTAAGCCTCAAGTATTCTATATTGCGGCTGACTTTAATCAACAGCCTAAGTAAGGAGGGGAAATCAATTGACGGTTAATGATATGTATACATTTATGAATGAAACGAATTGGGAAGCATTTGTTCCATTATATTTCTTCCTAATAAGCATTAGTGCGGGCAGTTTAATGATAAGTTCTTTGAGTACAGTATTTGGGATGAAGCAATATGACGCAATTGTTCGTCCTGCAGCATTTACTTCCTTAATTTCCCTTGCACTTGCACCCTTGTTCTTAATTATAGACTTGGGACAGCCATTGCGCTTCTTGTATGTCATCAATCCGTTTAATTTTAATGTTCAGTCACCTATGTCTTGGGGAGGCTGGCTTCTGATTTTGTACGGAATTACCCTAGTCTTATTTGCTAAGAGATTCATTACTGGTTCTTCTCCATCGCAATCCGTTGCAGAGACTGCTGCAACAGCGAGTGGAAACAATAAGATTCTAAGCAGCATAGTCTTTGTTCTTGCTTTATTGTTGAGTGCATACCCAGGTTTCGAATTGGGTGTAATTAAGGCTAAAGCGTTATGGAATACACAGTTACTCCCTATCTACTTCATAACCACAAGTCTCCTCGCTGGATTAGGTATTCTGTTACTCGTAACTCAATTTACCGGTAAGAAAGAATTAAGTGATAAATTCATTTCCTCCGTTAAAACATTAACCCTTAGTTTAATTGCAATTAGCCTTGTGTGGATTATCTCAAGGAGCTTGATACTAACAACTTCTGGACTCGAATCACAATTCGCGGCCCAAACCCTTTGGAAATCGGGATGGTTTGTTGGAGGAGAGTTGATATTAGGCTTGCTTGCACCTCTGGCCCTTCTGATCTTTGGAAATGTTAGCAAAAATCGATCCGTACTAACCCTAGTAGCTGTATTATTGTTAATCGGAGCATTTTCCATGAGATATTCCATAGTGTTTGCTGGTCTCGCTGCAGTCATGCCGTAAAGTCATTCCTAGGGATGAATTAAAGAATTAGTCGAGGAGGTATACTATGTCTAGCAAAAATAATTCCTTTTCTCTTTCAAGAAGGAATTTTTTAAAGATTTCTGCCGCAGTTACAGCTACGGCAGGAATGGGTTTTGGCGCAAATATGCTGAACATAAAAGAAGTTTCAGCAGAGGAATCAGAGAAACTGGCAAATAGCTTGGGTAATGTAGAAGTAAAGTATACCGCAGATGTAATGTGCCCAAGTGAGTGCGGAATGGAAATGTGGGTTAAGGATGGTCGGATCATTAAGATCTACGGAAACGAAAGCTGTCCTTTTAACGATGGTGCTTGTTGTGCTAAAGGTGCATCAGGTATGCAATTGGTATATTCACCTGACCGTAATAAGTACCCTCTGATTAGAGAAGGGGAACGGGGAGAAGGGAAGTTTAGACGGGCGACCTGGGAAGAAGCTATTGACTATATTGGCAAAAAATTAGTGGACATCAAGAAAACCTACGGTCCGGAGTCAGTCATCATGGACGCTGGGGATGTTACGGACAGAGATCAATATTATAGGCTATTTCATGCCTTTGGAACACCGAACTGTGTAGAACATGGTTCAATCTGTGATACCCCACGTCGCCACGGACCTAAGTTAATGCTAGGCGGTAAGAGGATTGAACCAGATGTTATGCGTCCAGTCCTCGTCAGACAGCCGGATGGCAGTCTGAAAAAGGACTACACCTATTATTCTAAGCTTATTATTTATGTCGGTTGGAACCCATTTGTAGCAACACGTATTAATTACGAGAGTAGAGGAACAGTGGGTGCCAAAGTAGAAAATGGCTGCAAGGTTATCGTAGTCGATCCAGCCCATACCAATACTGCTTCCCAAGCTGACCAATGGTTGCCTATTAGACCGGGTACGGACGGTGATCTTTTTGCAGCAATGCTAAGATATATCTTAGAAAACGACAATCAAAGTAATCCTTTTAAAAAATATATTGATTGGAGTTTCAAAGATCTTTGTGTCGGTTGGGATGAGTTTGACGCTGAATTTAAATCTTGGTGGGGAAAAACTGATCCTATCAATGGTAAGTCTTACTTCAGTCTAGAGTGGGCAGCGGATAGAACCGGGCTCTCTAAAGAACAGATCGCTGAAGTAGCTCACGAATTTGGGATCACTAAGCCAGCAGCTCTGGTCTGGGGCATGCAAAGCCCAGGGCATCATTTCAATGGCTATCCAGCATCTATTATAGGAACGGCTCTTAATATTATCACTGGAAATATTGATGTACCGGGTGGTGCCATTGATACTGAACTAGTTAAGTGTGACAAGGGTGGAGACGCTAAAGGGTCTAACTTTAAAAAGAAGAAAGTAAAACGTGCTGTAGAGGGTATAGAAGTAGAAGGTGAAGTAGAACACCTGCACATGGATTGGTATGGAGATTGGCCCGCAGCATGGGATGATGTTGTAGGAGACTATCCAAGAAGATTTAGAGAAGGGGTTACTCTAAATTATGGGCCACTTAAGGGGCATAAATATCCTATTAAAGGATTTATGATCCGAACTGGTAATCCAGTTATGACAGGTGGGAATACTAAGGACTGGATTGATGCTCTGAATGCAAAGGATTCCAGTGGGAACTACAAAGTGGAACTCGTCGTAAACATTGATACGCTCTATTTGGAAACAGGTATGTATGCGGATGTCATTCTACCAGAAGCAAGTTATGCTGAGCGGATGAGTCTCTCTGACGTCTATCCATCGCATCAAGTTCTCTGGTTAAGAGATCGGGTTATAAATCCCCTCCATGAGAGTAAATGTCCGACGGACATTATGAATATGCTTGCTAAGAAATTAAGTGACCTCGGAGATACGGATTTTAAGGCAAGCGACTTCTGGGATAAGTATAAGAGCGAAGAAGATTTCGTGAATGAAATGCTGGCACCTGCTCCAGGTCGAAACCATGCAGGAGAACCTGTACCCTATCCTCATCTTCCCTTGGGATATAAACTTCAGGGGACACCAGATTCACTGGATGCAGGTCGGGTCACCATTGATCATGAGAAGAAAGTTGTAAAAGGCGAACTTGTAACCGTTGACTGGATGCGCAAGAACAAAGGGGTCGCTGTTTGGCCCATGAGTTGGAACCGCTTTAAGGTATTTGATAAAGAAGCAGGTAAGTATGTAGCGAGCAAGGCTGTAGCCAAGACTAACTCTAAATTGTTCGAATTCACGTTTAGTGGTTATGAAAAATACAACAAGCTCATCAGCGAAACGAGTATAATTCCACGCGGATTAAAAGAAATTGGGTATGATAAATATCCTAATACCTTTTACTGGTTTGAAACAAAGTGGAATCCTTATACAAATATGGAATATGCCAAGTATAAGGATGAGTATCCGTTCCAGCTAATTTGCGGTCGTGTCCACCATGCAATGACAGGAACCCAAATGGTACCTTGGTTGTCTGAGACTCCGGTAGAAGGAACATGGATGCCTCTGAATAACTCGTTTAAGCATAAGATTATTGATATGAATGCTAAAGGCGAATTAGAGGAAGTTGAAAAAGAATTTAAGACTGGGACGTTCTGTGTTGGTACGATTGCCATTAACGCTAGTGATGCTAAATCATTGGGTCTAAAAACGGGAGATTTAGCCATTTTGGAGAATCCTCTCGGTGCACAAGAAAAAGGTAAGGTTTATGTTACAGAGGGAATGAGACCAGGTACAATTAAACTCGGATTCGGTACGGGTGGTCGTTTCTCTCCTGGAATAGGTCCAACTTCTAAGAATAAGGATTATACGCCCAACCACAGTGGTTTAGTTGATCCAAATGCTCATAGCCCGATTATGGGTATGCCCTGTTATGCGGATATGATCATCAAGGTTAAAAAAGTATAAAATAATATTCTCTATGAGCCAGGGCGCTCGCCCTGGCTCCATTATTCTCTAGAAAAGAATGGAGGCTTGATTAGTGGAAATCGAAGAGCTAAAACAGGTCCTTGCTACGCAACAGGAACTTTATCGCTTCCTGAGCAACATTATTACTCTAGGGCCCAAAAAGGAACTGCTGGACCACTTTCGAGTCGTTTATAGTGAATTGCTCAAAGAAGAAGCAGACGATGATAATTTAGTCAAGGGTATCATTACGATTCAAAAAGCACTCATTGAAAAAAACCTTGCTTCTTGTGAAGCTGTTTTAAATAGAGAATATACAAGGCTGTTTATTGGTCCAGGAAAACCCCCTGTAAGCCCATACGCCTCAATTTATATAAGTGATGAACCTAAGCCGAAACTTATGGATGAAAGTACAATCGAAGTTCGTAAGCAATATCTCGATAACAATATTGTGATGGCAAATATGAATTCTGTGCCAGATGACTTTTTAGGTGCAGAACTTGAGTATATCTACTACCTAACGGTGAAGTCTTTAGAATCAATCGAGAAATCGGAGTCTGAAGAATTTGGAGCTCTTCTTCAGAAGCAGAAGAGCTTCATTAAGAATCATCTAATGACATGGATTGCTAAATTTGTACAGAATCTACTTGATTCTACAACAGAAGATTTCTTTAGAGGGTTTGCTTTGCTTTTGATCGGTTTAGTAGAATCACATTTGTTAATTCTTCAAGAATCTGCTGAGGTGTATAGTTCGGCACATTGATCATGCTTTTCCTTCTCCTAATATAATGCCTCTTGCATATATGTGAGAGGCACTAAAAATATCTAACGAAGACTATTCATCTAATTTTAATTTAAAGTGAGTATAGTTAATTTCCTTCACTTTATGTAATTTTGCCAAAAGGAGGATATACGTGATGATTACCTTTGGTTTTGTCACTCCTACAACAGCGGTTGTAATTTTAGTTATTGCTTTAATAATCTTTGGGCCAGGAAAATTGCCCGATTTAGGGCGCTCTCTGGGGAAAAGTATTAAAGAATTTAAGAGTGCTACCGATACTACTGATATCATTGATGTGAAAGAGCCAAGACAAACTGAAAAGACAGGTCATTCGTAAATATTAAACAAATAACCAATAGCACCAGCGTCCTCGTTGATAGGAAGCTGGTGCTATTGTCATGGTGGTAAAAGACGAACGCTTATTCGATCGGGTAAGCATTGATATCCTTTAGACAAATTTATGTAAAAAGACTATAAGCTGTAGAGTATGTAAATCTTAGTTCTTATTTCTCCATTTGGGCTGCAAACAGCCTTGCTGTGTTTCCTGTGATATAATAGACCCAATTCTATAGAGAGATGGTGAAAAAGTGGAGGATTGTTCTGCTATCGAAATCCAACCAGTAAAGTTTGACTTTGGGCATAGTTGCCCAGAGTGCGGAGATAAGGGCAAACCAATGAAAATCATTACTTTGAAAAGCCTGTTAGTACCAAGTGCATTAGCTAATTTAGAACCCTTAGCTTCTTATAAAATGTGTACTAACAAAGCTTGTTCTGTAATTTATTTTAGCGAAAACCTACAGATGTTTGTAACAACAGACATTAAAGTCGAAGTATTCACAAAAAGCAATGAGGAAGACTGTCCAGTTTGTTACTGTTTCGGATGGACTAAGAAAAGGGTGATACAAGAACTTGAGGAAACTGGCAGAACTACCGCTTTAGAGGAAATAACCTCACATACAAAGGCTGGTCGTTGTGGCTGCGAGGTAAATAACCCAGAAGGTTCTTGTTGCATCGGTAATATAAAACGTCTTTTGGAGTTGCGACAACAGGAGGGCTAATTCATGTTTAACGCATATCTTGTTTATTCTCGCCGGTTTAGCCGAAATAGGGGAAGGTTACTTGGTGTGGCTTTTGTCTAAGGGAAGCACGACCCCTTTGGTATGAAATTTAGGGGGATTAATCCTAGTTCTTTACGGTATAATCCCAACAATGCAGGATCTCCTAGCTTGTAAGAGTTTACGCGGCCTACGGAGGAGTTTTCAAATATTAGCCGTTTGGTGGGGGTGGGGAGTCGGTAAGAAAATTCCCGATACATACGATTGGATAGGAGCTTCCATTTGTCTGGTTGTTGTCTCCATAATGTTATGGGCTCCACGAAGCGGGGGTTTCTTAGGGGAAGTTTGGACTGCACACGAAATCTACTACCTCAGTAAAAAAAAACGTTGCAACCATCGTTGCAACCCGATCCAAAAATTGCAGTACGATTCAGTACATGGCTAAAGTTAACAACCGTATAAACCACTATATGACCGCATATCAAGATCCATTAGGATAGCCCAGGATACCTTTTAACTCACTCGTAATGAGCAGGTCGTCGGTTCGATTCCGACCATTGGCTCCACTGGAACCTTACTCCCGCAAGTGATTGCGGGATTTTGTGTTTTTGGGGGATAAGCTGATTTTAACGAATCGTCGCCAAATCGTCGCCCAAATGTACATGTCGCTACTATTTAAGACCAAAAAATACATCCTCCAAAGGCTTTTTGGGGGATGTATTTTTATTCGTTCTAATGAATATTCAATTGCTGTTTTTGAGGGTGTATATTTATACAATACGTATATTTTAAGCAAGATTCCTCCTTGGAAAGGCGATAACCTTCGCGCTTGGAGCGGGCTCCGGATCTGGTTTTTTCGCCACAGGTTGTAACGCATTTTCGATAGCATTCGCTGCTTCATCCTTCATGCTTGCATAAACATGCCCATATAGGCGGTGAGGGGTCGCCGGATCAGCGTGGCCCGCTCGTCGTGCGATCTCAATATCCGGTATCTTATTGGCTATCATAATTGTAATGTTCGTATGGCGTAAATCGTGAAAGCGTATCTTAGGGAGATTATGCTTTTTAAGAAACTTTTGGAACCAACTTGTGATGGTATCCGGAAACATAGGCTTCCCATCATCCTGGCAAAACACTAAGTCATTATCGATGTAATCCGTTTGTAGGTCGTCCTTTAGTTTTTGCTGGTTTGCTTGATGGATCTTTAGTGAGTCAATAACCGACTCTGGAACCTTAATATCGCGCTTCCCTTTTTTACTCTTAGTCCCCTTGATGAAGATGCCTCTTTGCTTTGTATATTGTACTGTTTGCCTTATCTTGAGAACACAGTTATCCCAGTCGATGTCCTGCCACCTTAGGCCAATGGTTTCACCACGGCGTGTTCCTCCATAAACTGCAATTGAGATCATGGCATATTTATCAATCGGTTCATTACTCGCACACTTCAACATGGTAACCGCTTGCTCCGGTTCGTAGTAAGACGCTGTATCGGAATCTGGCCGCTTTGGGATCTCCACAAAATCAGCAGGGTTCTCACGAATCATCTTCCATTTCACGGCTGTCTTTAAAGCTTTATGGAGTATGCAGTGATGCTTAAAGATGGTTGCTTCTGATAATCCACCGGTCTTTCCGTCTTTTCTGCTTTCGCCTCTTAAATAGTTATAATACCTTTGAATGTGCAGGGGCTGAAGCTGATCTAAGAGATTTGAGCCAAGTTGTGGCTTTGTGTGTAACCTAAACATGCAGTCATAAAACTCATATGTTCTGTCACTGAGTTTTTGTAAGCCGTAATCCTTTAGCCAAACGTCCAGGTACTCGCTAAACGTTAAGGAGGACGGAGGAATGTAGTTTCCGTTTCGATATTCCAGGAGTATCCGGTCCGCTTCTTCTTGGGCTTTTCGTTTATTTGTGATTTCCGTCGGGATATATTCCCTGTCCCTTTCCCCGTCAGCATTACGCCCTTTGTCTATGACGATAGTGTAACGGTCCTTTGAGCGTTTCTCGACATGTGCTCTCATTTTGACTTCTCCCATTGTTGCCGGGGCTCTAAAAACAAAAGCCCCACACTTCTTCCCGAAGGAAAAAATGTGGGGCTCTGATGGCCCTCTTAGAAATATGGCGCTCTGGGTCTCTCGCCGATCGCGATCCGGCACTGGTCCTCTGGCGCTCTTAGGATAAGAATAACGATTAAGTATAAAGATGTCAAGGCTTAACTATTAGAGTCAACAATGAAGAATAGAAATATATTGGATGCATTTCTTACTGAAAGTAAAATTGAGTATAGGATCCCAAATAACCATAAGGCAACTGCAAATATAAAGAGATTAATATAAATAGGTGTAAGTATCTTTACAAAGAAAAACAAAAGAATAGAGTAAAGTAAAATAGTTAATTGCAAGATGATGGCCCATGAGAAATAACAAACAAACTGTGTTAGTTCATTGTTCTTCCCGTCAGACAATGGGGTAGATCTCATTTTCAAAATAACGGGGGATTGGGAGCTCGAGAGTATAGTAACACTGGTAACGTTAAATCCAGCTAAAACTGATAGTATGGTTAATATCGTCCCGAATAAGCCTTCAAAGAACTTTGTTAAATTTGCAAATGAGAAATTCGCATAACTAATTATTATCAAGAGAAAGAGCGTTGCCGAAATTGAGCACAAAAAATCAAACCATTTCTCATGAGAAGTGGATATCTTCCAGTAAGTCCTAAATACTCTTAAAGCCTCTTTGTGGACTAATTTGGCTATGAGTTTTAATGCTCTAGACACGTTAACGCACCTCGCTTTTTAATCGATGGTGGCTCTTTCTTGAATAATTACTTTCATTTCCTCGATCATCATGTTTCTCGTTACGGCATCTAGGTTGTATTTTTCTTGGAATCCGTCTAGGGTAATTATACTACGGTGACCCGCAACTGTCCCCTCCGCTCTTGCCGAAACAATCACTTTTCTATCTCCAATAAAGGGATGAATTAAATCTTTAACAGCCCCGATATTAAGGCCACCATGCTTACCTCTTTTTCCAGTTAATCTAAGAGTAACATATTCAGTATCTGTATCGCCTATATCAGCTTGCAAATTATTAAATACTTGCGCTTGGCCTTCAATAATGTTTTTAGTCCTTACACGTATTTGTATAGCTGATAATTTTGGCATTTTCTTGATTTGTTCAACAAAACCATCTTGAATTAATTTCTCAAATGACACTTCTCGGACCGCATCTGTCATTTCTGAAAAATATCGACTAAAATTACTAACTCCGAAATCACAATGTGGAAAATGCTCTAATAGGCAATATCCATCTTTTTTACGAATTACAAAATGTACCTCTTGATTTACACCCTCAGTTGGTTTCTTCCACTTTTTACGTTCTTTTCTTGCCTGATCTAGGAGGTTTCTGGTTTCGCCATAGTAAGCACCTTTAAAGGCTCCCCAGATATAAAGATCATCCTTATTATAGAAGTCTAAATATAAGAACCATTTGTTTTCTAGGTCGTCATAATTACTTGCGGTAGAAAGATTTTCTAGTATTTCAATAAATTTGGCAGAATCCCAAGCAACCCTCATTTTTAGGCTACCCTCTTCTGGGTGAAAGTATAGTTGAAGTTGGTAAGCCTTTACAGAATGTTTAGACATCAGTTTTCTCCTCTCATTTTACCATTGGCCTTAGACATAGTTTGTTGATCTACCTATCTCCCATACCCAGCCGCTGTCTCCCTGGCGCACAGAGCTGCCATACTGAATGGCATACACGTTAAGAGATATTTCCCCCACATCCGCTTTGTCTCGATCCGGAATGGGTACCCCATGACTTCAAGATCTTCCTCGCGTTTATTGGGCTTTGTGTAATAACGTACTAAAAATTCTCTAAAAGCCTCTCGATCTAAGTGGATGCTTGGTGAATGGTACTCCCAATCCAAGCGGCCGAGGTTCGGATCTACGAGCGCAAAGAGCCCAGGGAGAAAATCGGTGCCAGCCAAACGCCTGGCTGCTGCTTCGATGCTAACGCCAAAATACGTCGAAATCTTCTGAATCAGAAATGTAAGGCTATCTGGATATTTCCTTACCAAGCCTAAGACGTGCCAGGCTGGCATTAGCAATGCGGCCGCAAAGTTATTAGCTTCCTCTTTCTCGCGATCCGGTTCACTTGATCCTGGCTGGAGATTTCCGTGTTGATGGTCCATGACTAAGTGGCCAAATTCATGAGCAATCCCGAAACGTTTCTTATGTTCTGAGTGGTAACGGTTTACTAAAATTAGGGCAATCCAATCTGAGCAGGTAAGTTGAGCGGTTATTTCTTTTGGAACGTTATCGCATTCTTCGATAACTACATCAATGTCTAGCTTGGTATCGATGGCCAGCGCAACTCGTTTAAGGTCAAGCGGGAAGTCTTCGTGTAGTAAATAACTTTGGAAAAAGGATCGTGCCATCATTTCACCGTCATTCCACATCGCGTCTCCACCTTGCTGTCATAAATTTTAGGATTTATGTAACGATTCGTGGTAAATATGAGTTATTACGGTTGTTTTGTCGAAACCTCTGGAAACAGCAACAACTACCTTATGAGGTAGTTGTTTTTTTATGGTTGGTATATTTATTTTTTTTCGTTTTTAGCATCGCGTTCTGCCCTTCTACGCTTAACCGCTTCACGGTCAAGTTCTCGCAGTCGTTCAAGCTGGAATTCGAGAAAGGTGAGGCTTTCTTCGCTTAGTTCGCCTATTTTCTTTTGGAACGTCCGGATCCGCTCGGGAGGCGTGGGCTGGATTTCGTCGTCTGGATCATCTTCAGCTGAAAGGGGATTGGGGTCAGCGGTTCGGCCAAGGAGGTAGTCTGTAGAGACATTAAAAAAATCTGCAAACATTTTGATTGTATCTGTATCTGGAGTTCTCTGTCCAGTTTCATACATCGCTATAGTGCTGGGAGAGACGTTTAACATTTTAGCCAATTCACGTTGGCTAAGTGCTTTATTCGAGCGCAGAGCCTTAAGAACATCCTGCAATTCCATTACAATTCCTCCCAAATGATTCTATATTTAGAATATCACATAGTGTGAAGTTTAAAAACGTATGCTCACGTAAAGTGAAAATATTTTAATTGAAGCCTTGACATACTCACGTAACGTGAAGTAAAATAACATTAATCTAGCTCACATATCGTGATCAAAGGAAGTGTCTAAAGATATGGCAAAATCATTAAGCCAACTAAGAAGCGAAAAGGATAAGACCCAGAGGGAAGTCGCTGAAGACCTAAAGGTAGGCGTTAGCACTATCGCAATGTATGAAACCGGACAGAGAACGCCAAGCTTACAAACGGCCAAAAGACTTGCGAGATATTTCGGAGTAAGTGTTGAGGACATTTTTTTTGGGAATGGTGCTCACAATTTGAGAGCAAATAGTGATTCTAAGGAAGTTTCTTAACTATAGCTGTTCCCCAAGCGCAATTAAGGATACCTGGAAGATCTAATTTTCATCATGGAGGGCGAACATCATGACAATTAAAGGCAAGCATCCAGTTAGAAAGTGTCCGTTTCTTCAGCCACTCATCGGAGGAAAGAATGGCACGATGATCCATTTATACCAGGATTGTATGCGCGACAAATGCCAAATATGGGACGGAGAAAACTGCAGTTTGCACCACGAAAGGAGATGAGGCCCGATGAACCAGATCCGCTGCCCGTATTGTGGCCGAAAACTTGCCGAATTTAGTTTGCGCGGATCTTTGGTCTTCAAGACAAAGTGTCCGAAGTGTAATCACATGGTAGAGATCCAAGTGAAAGGAGATTAGATATGGAAGAAGTGGGGAGAGAAGAGAGTTTAGTGAAGGCCGTAATGCTTTATCCCAATGAGGTAGCTGAACTCATGAAGGTAAGCCGGTGGACAGTGTACGAACTTGTGAAGCGAAAAAAGCTGCCAGCTACCAAAATTGGCCGTGGCATTCGGATCCCAACTAGAGCAGTCATGGAATTCATTAACTCGGGTGGGACGGATGTTCTGACTGGCAAGGAGGCTTGAGGTAATGGCTAAAAGCATGTACCAAAAGAAATACCTGGAAGTTGAGGCCATCGTCGAAAAAACCAAGAACGGATGGAAGATAGACTTTAAAAAGCTCGGGGATCTGGCAAATGGGCATAGAGCATTCATGGAAGCGGTCCGACGCTGTTACAAGGAAAATGAAGGGATGTCCTGGCTTTACGGCATTAAAGTTTTTAGTTGGGAGAAAAAGCCTGGTGCCGGTGGTTTTAAGCCATGGTTAGGAGTAGCCTTTCGTACTGCTAATAGCGTGTCATATTTTGCATGTTGTCCGGATGGGGTAGAGAGCAACTTTATTGTTGAGGCTCACTACAATGAAGATTTCGTGGCACAGATGGCTGAAATACTTTAGGGGATAAAATCCCCGCATTTTTTTAAAGTCTTTTGGGACGAGCGCAAACATGTCCCCAATCTATGAGTATGTTAGTCCAGCACATAATAGACCAACGCGGACGAAAAGCAGGAAGGAGATTCTTCCAATCAAAGAGGGGGTGTTGAATTGTTCAGAAAAATCCTCGAATCAAAACTGGGTCCCATGACCAACACTCAATTCGCGGAGGTCATGGACCTTGCCACTACGGACATACGAGTCAACCGCGTCAACTTCGGCATGGGGACAAGCTTGAGTCAGGCGGTTGAGATCGCGGCCAGATGCTTTGCTGCCCTGGGCCGTGGGAAGGTAGCTTAAATGAGAGGGGTGGGTGAAAAAATTTCTTAATCGGCTTTTTTATCGGAATTGCTGTTTTTAAGTTCTTCGATTACTGCTACCGCACACATAAAAGCAAACAGTGAAAGGGTAAACAAAATGCCGGCGGATAAAATTACGGACACAGACAAGAAAGACCCCGCTGGAATGTAGCTACTAACGATTATCAGCAATATGGCAGAGGGAAAGCAAAAATAAAACTGCCGTTTAACCTTATCGACATACTTCCTTGATGTATCAGAATGAGTAATTTCTTGATCTCCTTTAAAAACATATTGCAGCCATTTGACAAGGTAAGTCGCAATGATGCCGGAGAGAACTCCAATGACCATATCGTTCAATGATTTTGCTCCTTTCGCGGAATTATTTGTGCAAGTCTCTTTCGACAGAGGGAGAGTAAAACCCTGTAAATCTACATCAAGGAGGTGATGGCGTGTCGTATGAAATCGTCCAGAAGCGCGGTTATGTCGAGCTCTGGATTGACGGTAAATTCGCCGGAAGCTTTGACTCTGAGGAGGAGGCCAAGGCAGAAGTGAATGCTGCTTAAAAATGTGAGAGGTGGACGGAAAAATTGAAAGAGAAAACTGAGAACCCCAAGCTAGTTTATGAATTTGAAGGAGGGCCTTGCGCCCTGTTCTGGGAAAATCCATCACTTTTTGGACCAGAATATAAGGATGAGGGAATGAAATCCATTGTCCTTGAAGCATGTAAAAACCATTCAATATTCCACGAACATAAAATCATCCCGACAATAGCAGCTGTTGTATGGGAAAAGATGCATTTATACAAATCATGCGAGGAGTGCGACGAATGCAGCGAGGATAATTGCCCAAAGTCGGAAGAAGTTGTTGGAGAGAAGGGCTCAGGGATGCAATTAGTTGAAACTTTGGAGGGCTGGTTTATCGATATAGGGAAATGCACGCCAAGCGTCAAGGTAATTGAAATTGATATAGCCAAGGAAGGAAAGCTTATGCCATGCGCCCCGGACGTTTGCCAAGAGTGCGGCGTGGACCACAAACCAGATATGCCACACAAAGCGCAAAGCCTTTACTATCAGTACAAATTCTATAAAGAACACGGACGTTGGCCCACGTGGGAAGATGCCCTGACGCACTGTACACCAGAAATGCAAGCCTGGTGGCGGAAAGAGCTCAGGGAGCGGGGAGTCAAACTATAAGGGAGGGGTACCCGATGGTAAAGCAAGCAATCAAAACCTGTATATGCGGACATGCTTTAAGCTTTCCTGAAGGGGAAGTCAAATATATTTGCCGTTGTGGAGCGGTTTGGAATCTCGGCGAAGAAGGTTATTGGCTTACTGAAACAACCTTTGCCCCAAAAAGCACAAAGCCAGCAAAGATACTTTCGCGGGAAAAGAAGTATTCGACTTATCCGAGGTCTAAGCGCAAACGAAAGAAGGGGAGAAGATGATCGGGCGGATCAAGAAGGCACTTTGTCGTCGGTTGCTCAAAATAGATTGGGTAAAGCTCGAAGTTGAAGCCTATAAATTGGTCCAGGAAAAGAAGCGTCATCACGAACATTGGTCAAAGATCATGCAGAGCGGTAATACGGTTCGCGCCAATGAAAAAATCATAGTTGATTATTCAGATGGTCGTATATTAGGGCAAAGGCCTGTTACCCCACTGTTTATAGACTCTACAAATTGGGGTTCCTCAAGAAATTCCGATTCACGTACTAATGGGCCCTGCGAAGCGGAACAAGCCTAAACTGGCGAAATGGAGGGATGAACAATTAAGCAAGGCAAGAACCCTACTCGAAGGCAAAAAATCCATCTTAAACAGTTAGGTCTTAACCCGGCAAATTGGTTTATTACAAAAGATTGTCCTGACTGTCTAGAGATTGTACACCGTATTTCAGGTAAGTACAGAACGTATAGGAGGAAACAAATTGGATAAATACGAGCTCGAAGTTATTAACGCGCTGCAGAAACTAAACATACCTGCTCACATTAGAGGCTATGAGTTTATAAAATCTGCGATGAACCATCTTCGTAAAAACCCACAGTTACTCTACAGGTTAACAACTGAGTTATATCCAGAAGTTGCAAAAGAACATGGATCCTCACCAAGCAGAGTCGAGAGAGGTATTCGTACGGCAATTGACCCAATCGGAGCAATTGGAGTAAAGGATGAAACTGTTTTTCAGGTGCTTAGGAGAAGCGGCCCTTTTACAAATGGTGAATTCCTGGCGACATTGAGAGAGGCAATAAATGTGAAGATGGCGGTTGAAGGTGGTGCCAAGAAGTTTGGATCGTAAAGCCTGGTTCATCGACTTTGCCAAAATTGCCGGGAGGAAGAACCTCCAAGCATACGCTATCGGACTTATCAGGAGCATTATATGCTGTAATGCCGACATAACCACTCAGCTAAATGAGATCCGTAATGTCATTGAATCCATGTGTGCAGCTCTTAATGATGAATCATTACCATGGGAAGTTCCGGACACGAAAAAAGCTTCCGCGCCAACGGAAGCCAAGACAGAAACATTTCAAGTTAATTGTACCATAACCTTTTCTGGAATTGAATTCTTGATGGGATGTGGAGTGAAATGATCCAAATCTTAGATGTTGTCAAATGTGCTCATTGTGGCAAGAAACGGCCACCAAAGGACATGAAGATTGGAACTGTATGCACACTGATACGCAAGTGGATCGAAAAGAAACAGAGGTATCAGAACTTCGCAGCTAAGCAAAAGAATTGGTACTGCAGGGATGGCTGCCATCCGGATGACAGATATGATGACGATGATCTGAAGGGTGGCGGCAGCTGATGGGCGCAAAGAAGCAATATGGAGACTCTGATTCCTACGAGCGGAAACTTGAACGAGTCATGGAGCGGATCGGAGTCAAGGAGTTCACTTACAACTTTGATCGATTCGGCTGTTGGGTCGAATTCCGGTACCAGAATGAGCTTTACCGCTTCGAACACAGCATAGATAAGGCAAAGGCTAAAGGAATTAATCTTCGATATGGTTCAGATGCATTTGCACAAGTCGTATTAGCTCTAGAGGATCTTGCCCGAATGGTCGAACGGGGGATCTATGAACTGGGTACCTGGGTAGCAGGGATGAAGTTTCTCCCGCCTCCAGTAGAGATCCCGAACTTTATTAGATTTTTAGGTTTCGAGCAAATACCTAACGGCCAGGAGGACATTAAGGAGCGGTTTCGACAGTTAGCCAAAACGATGCATCCGGACGTAGGCGGGACGGAAGAAGACTTCATCAAGCTTAAGGATGCCTCAGAAAAGGCAATGAAATATTTTGAGAGGTGAGATAACGTTGCAGGCAAAAGCAATTGAAAAGATACGGTCTGAAATGACTCAAAATACAGCTAACTCCTACATTCAAGTGGTCGGTGGATATCTGCTGCAGCATTTAGAATTACATCCCCAGGGTGCAGAGAAGATTCTGGCCATAGACAAAACCATTGCTAAAAGCCTTGAGGAAATGCGAAAGGAGGCCTCTAAAAAGAAGGTCGGTAATTGCGCTGTGCTCACCGATCAGGAAGGGTTTACTGTTGTCCTTAAATATTATGGGATTGAAGCGGCCGCTCCAGGTCCCGCCTCAAATATCCCTCCACAAAGCATTCCAAAGGAAGCGGCCGTAAATCCAACCGCTCCATCTGCACCAACAGCCACAAAGCCTGTCGAAGACTTTGATATCAAGCTTGAGGACTTGCTGTCATAGGAGGTATTTGATGTTTACTGAATATATGGACCATTTTCCAGAAGGGTTAAGCCCTGACATCTTACGATATGCCACCGAAATGGTATTTTTGCATAGCCGTTATATCTTTACCCGGCGGCAAGGGAAGCAGCAGTACGGTTATTGCACTCATTGTAAGCAGGTATTTAAGACAGATGGTTACTCTCATAATTCATCAAAAACATGCCCAGAATGCAATAGCACATGTACCGTCAAAGCAAGCGGTCTTGGACGCAAGAAATTGATTGATGAGGCGTATTTTGTCTACTACGAAAAATCTACTAAAGATCCAGGAGTTATTATTGCCCGGGGAGTCTATGCTGTTCGTGATTATTCAGAGAATTATTACTGTGTCCAAACTCTCTGCGTAGAACGAACCAGGTATATCTTCACCATGGGTAAGTGCTTGATGTTCGAGCGGTACGGCTATTATTCAATGGCAAAAACAATGCAATTTGGGACGTTTGATTTACGAAAATCTGTGCATTCCTTATTTGGACAATACAACGCTGACAATAAGAGATTTATAGCCACTAAATATTCCAGGGAAAGTATCAGTGAAGCGGTAAAGGATACACCCTTTAGTTGGAGCGGATGGGAGTTATATCACCATCAGGATATGGTCAAATTCTTTGATCTTTATTCAAAGTATCCAAGCATTGAATATCTTACTAAGTTGGGATTTGAAGACGTTGTTAAAGCAAAGCTGGCTGGTGAAATGACCTATAGCACCATCAACTGGCGAGGCAAGAACTTATTCAAAGTATTAAGACTTTCGAAAAAAGAGTTCAATGAAATTAAGGCGTCTAAGGTTTCACTTGACCCATTATTTCTAAAGCTCATGCAATTGTCTAGAAAGGACGGATCTAATCTTTCGCCTACCGAGATACATGCTCTACGAAAGCAACAATTTCACCTTAACGACTTACTAATCACATTGAAACATACTTCCCTTAGGAGATCCTTTAATTACCTTAATGGCCAGCTTGAAAAACATAGCAAGCGCTTTACCAACTTTTACAATGCGTTAACTACATGGAGAGATTATATTGCGGATTGTATCGCGCTTGAAATGGACCTCAAAGAAGAAATGGTGCTTTTCCCAAGGAATCTATATACGGCCCATCAGAACACCATAAAGCAAATTAAGCTCAACGAGGATAAAGCTCTGAACGTAAAAATAAAGTTAAGAGCACCGCATCTGAAAAACTATTATTTTGAGCACTCAGGTTTATTCATACGAGCTGCTGAAAGCACCGGGGAGCTTATCAATGAAGGCAAGGAACAACATCATTGTGTTGGAAATTACGGCGCTCGATATGCGAAAGGTGAAGTTGATATTCTGTTTATCCGGAAAATAGATGAGCCAGACAAACCGTATTTTACGGTGGAAATTAGAAATAAAGTGATCTGGCAGGCTCGCGGAAAGAACAATTGCTCATATCCGCCATGCGGCGACGTTGATCAATTTATAAAGATATTTACTCACCAGAAATTAACTCCTAAAAAGAAAAAAGAACGTGTCATGGTATCAGTACCAGCATAAACGCAAGGAGGAACGCACATGAACGAGATCGCTATGGTGGACAAGAATCTATCCGTGGATCGAACACCGGATATGATTGCCATTGAGATTAACAGTATTAAAGAACAAACTCGCAAGATAGTTCTATTTAACAGTATTGAGATAGGCCGCCGGCTAGCTGAGGCAAAACTCATGCTTCCTCATGGGGAGTGGGGAGATTGGCTCAGTAAATCAGTTGATTATTCTCAGCGTACTGCCAGCAATTTAATAAGAATCTTTGAGGAATACGGATCCAGCCAGATGGTACTATTCTGCGATAACGCAAAATCGCAAGCGCTTGCCAATTTGAGTTATACCCAAGCTGTTGCGCTCCTGGGGATCCCGCAGGATGAGAGAGTGGCATTTATCCATGACCATGATATTGACAATATGTCCACCCGGGAGCTGCAGCAAGCCATCAAAGAAAAGCAAGAGCTCGAGGCCAAAGTCATGGAGCTTGAGGTCGCATGGGCTAAAGATAAAAACCTTGCCGATAATGCCAAACGCATAGCCGATGAAAAGGCAGAAGAGGCGCAGAAATTACTCGAGGAGAAGCAGAACATTGAGTCGGATTTGCGTGTTACCGATAAAGTCCTTCGAGATACCCAGGCCGATGTTAAAAAGCTTCAGGATGCCCTTGAGAAGGAACGGCAGCAATCAAAGGAAGAGGTTGAGCGGTTATCAGGCCAATTAAGCGATGCTAAAGCAAATGGTGCCTCAGATGAAATGGTATCCAAGCTACAGGCAGAGCTTAAAGAGGCTAGAAACCTGGTCGATACACTTACCCAGGAACTAGATAAGCCGATCGAAGTGACAGCAGCGGATGTCGTTGAAAAGATTCCGGAAGCGGTCCAGAAAGAACTCGATGAGCTGCGGAAAAAGGTTCAAGACAAGGAGTCGCCTCAGCAGGGCAGTACCGCTCGAGTACGTTTTAGCGTACATTTTGAGACACTCGTGAATGACTTCAAGTCGCTTTTAGGCACACTTGTTGAGATCAAGGAAACTGATTCAGAAGCTCATGACAAGTACAAGAAGGCTGTCGCTGGGCTCATCGGAAAGATGTCTGAGCGGTTGTGATCTTAGAAGAAACATTCTGTCGTAAGGAGGTGGACAAGTGGGCAGGAAGGTTTTTGTCACCAGTGATATAAGCATCGATGAACGTCTAATAACTATTGCTGAGCGGGATCCGCTAGCAGCTTTAATATGGCCGTGGATTTTGACAACGCTTGACGATTGGGGAAGGGCTGAGGCTAAGCCAAGAAAACTAAAAGCCAAGGTTTTTCCTTGTAATGATTTAATCACATTTGAATCCATTGAAACAGCTTTGCGCTTGTATCACGAAATTGGACTCATCGAATTATATGAGGTATCTGAAAGACCATACATGGCGGTGCCTCATGATAATTGGTTTAAGTACCAGACGCATATCAGGAAAGACAAGCGAAATGTTGATGATTCCAAATTCCCTGCCCCACCATCCTCGCAATGTCGCGCGGAAACTCGCGAGGAATCGCGGGAAAACGAACCTTCACCTTCACTTACTCCTACGCCTTCACTTTCAGTTATTAACAACAATGATAACGCGCATGATGAAATCCATGTAACCGCGAACGAATCCAAGGAAACAGTCTCTCAAACACCTAAACGTGAGAACGAATTAAGCAAAATCGTATCCATAACTAAAAACGACCGCTCAATGGCTCTCGGAACACGAGCGGTCGTATGGGCCGAAAAGAATTGGGGGCGGTTAATCCCAAAGGGCGATGCAGATTCAATCATCGCTTGGTGTGATGAGTTTTATGTTCGAGGAAGCCCAGAATCTGACGCTGTTGTCATTGAAGGCCTGAGACGCTGCCTTGATGCAGATGTCCGAAAAGTAAATTATCTCAACAAGGTTTTAACTGACTGGAGAGAAGCTGGCATATTAACTGTCGATCATGTTCTTGCTAGGGAGGCTGAGCGTAATCGCCAAAAAACGCAAAAGCGGAATAAGGACCCGGGAGATAAGCCTCCGGAACCACCAAAGCCAGGGAAGTACGAGGAATTTTACCTGTAAAATTTCAAGAACAGGAGGGAGCTATGCAAAAACCAATAAGCGGTCGTCAAAAACTGCGTGACTTACTACCGACGCTGGAAGCTTACGAGAAAGCAGTTAAGAGTCATGGGGATAATAAGACCTTAGCTGAATCATTGGGCTTACATGTTAGCACCTTGCACGCGCACCTCAGGTGGATTAAGGCAGGGAAAAAGGAAATTGTCACTAGAAAAGATCGCATAAAAACAGATCCTAAGAGTTTGAGAGCTGCGATGAATGCGTTAGTTGCTGAAAGTTGTACAGCTAACGAGGTGAAAATTTTCAAGATGACTCCTGAGTATCAGTCCTGCCAACCCGGTTATGAAGGATTGGAGTTTATAGCGATTAGAAAGGGAATTACTTGGACCGAAGCCGTTGCTAAGTCTAACGAAAAAAGGCGCAATTCCTTTGCGGATTGGTAAAAAGGAGTTTTGACATTGCTAAATCGAGTTGTTTTGATTGGTCGCCTCACTAAAGATCCGGAGCTTCGCTATACTCCAAACGGAGTAGCGGTCTGTAATTTTACCTTAGCCAGCGACCGCAATTTCAAGAATTCCCAGGGGGAGCGGGACACTGATTTTATCAACTGTGTAGTCTATCGTAGCTAGCCGAACTCAGTGCAAACTATCTGGCAAAAGGTAAGCTCGCAGCGGTTGATGGTAGAATTCAAGTCCGCTCATATACCGCTCAAGACGATCAGAAACGGTGGGTTACTGAGGTTATTGCAGAAAATGTCCGTTTCTTAAGCCCGAAGGACAGTAGCAGCACTGGCGGAGCAAGTTCGTTTGGGCATGAAGTCAATATTGATGACGACGATATCCCATTTTGACGGAGGTGAGTCGAGTGAATAAAGAGCATCGCAAGAATGCCGAAGGATACAATGATCCTACTGCTTTTGAGGCCATGAAACGAGTTAAGGATCCACGCCGGCAGCTCCAAGGGAAGAGGTCAAAAATTCTCGGTGAATACTTTGAAAATCTCATTGCCTCAGCCTGTGATTATTACCGGGAACAAGGGATTGCTCACATCGAGAAAACTCCAGAGCCCATGAAGGTTATAAGCCCGGTACCTAAAAAGCCCGGAAAGTTCATTGCTTGTTTTGAGAAAGCAGCTCAACCGGATTACAAAGGAACCCTTATAGGTAGTAAGAGCATTGTCTTTGAAGCGAAACACACCGATCATGACAAAATTGAGCGGGGCCGATTAACTCAAGAACAACTTGAAGGGTTAGAAAATCATTACCGCCTTGGAGCCATCGCCTTTGTTCTTGTCTCCTTCGGCTTTGAGGACTTTTTCCGGATCCCATGGGATGTATGGCGGGACATGAAAAAGATCTATGGCCGCAAATACATTAAGGTGGAGGAACTTGAAAATTATCGTATTCCTTCAACGGGTATGAGAATTTGGTTGTTGAGCAGGATCATTTAAATGAACCAGATCGAGTATTATCTTTGCCCGGTCTGTGACAAGTCCTATGATACCCAAGAAAAAGCGATTGATTGCAGAAATCGGCATCCGGCAATAAAAAAGCGATGGTTTGAATGTGAAATCTGCGGAGCCGGGTGGAACCCAGAGGCTCATTGGGGAGAAAAAGGAGCTGCGGAACAAGCTAGGTCATGTGAACAAAAGCACCGTGAAAAAGGAGAAGTAGAAGAGGTCAGCAGAAGGATATTCTTTATGACCGGTGGCCGGCAAGGAAAGTATTTACCGTAAACCTAAATTCGCAAGCGCTTGCCAATTTGAATTTTAGGAGGAAATATACGATGAGAGCTCTAACGGTATGGCAGCCCTTTGCAACATTACTGGCAGAAAGACACAAGAAGATTGAGACACGGAGCTGGGCAACTAATGTCCGGGGAGCGGTTGCAATACACTCCGCGAAGAAACCATTCAAAGAGGTAAAATGTTTAATCAATCCGAGATCCATAACGGTTATCAGCAATTTGTTATTTCCATATTCCCTAGAGAGGCTCCCAACCGGTTACGTGCTGGCAGTAGGAAACCTCGTTGATTGTAAGCGCATCGATGAGGCGTTCATTGAAACGCTAAGCCCTACAGAGATACATTTGGGTGACTACACTATAGGACGGTATGCATGGATATTTGAGGACGTAAAGCATTTTAAAACTCCTATGCAGGCTAAAGGTTCACTAGGATTTTGGGACTGGGTAGTCCCTGACGGAATTGAAATAGCATAATGGATTTCTGCAGAGAGCGTGAAGTTAAGAGAACAAAGAAGCCTCGCAAATGCTTTGGCTGCAGAGAGAAATTGCCAATTGAATCAAACTGTTTTTATGTAACAGGAGTATATGAGGGAAATTTCAGATCCCATTATCTTTGTAAAAAGTGCAAAAGTTACCTGGAGAACAATCCTGAATTCGCAAGAGAAGGTTATCAGCAAGGAGATATTAGAGACGCACTCTTAGAAGACGAAGAATGGAGGAAGGAACGTGAGCGATTCTTCTAATGGGCAGCTAAGCGGAACAAGATCACTAGTAGTGCTTAACGGCCAATACTACGCTGGTGAAAACAAGGAGGAGAATAAACTAGTCTTCCTTCCGGAACGAGCTAAGGCCGTATCAATCGATGAGAGAAGACTAAGGTTTATTATTCAGTCTATTTACTATTGGTTTAGGAGCGGGGAGATAGAGCTTCAGAGATTAGAAATACTTAAGGCAAATGGGGGAAAGGCATGCTAAAGTGCGGGGACCATTTCTGCTCCAGATCAGATATAAAGGATACTGATGAATGCCGAAGATCTAAGCTTGAGAAGAACCCTAATTGGAAAGGACATTGTTTTTACATGAACTTTGGCCAAGGATGTAAGGAGTGTGGAGGAAAGACTGTCAGGGCAAGCGGCTGCATGCACTGTTTAGATTGTGGGATAAGTAGCTGTGGATAAAATTGTGGACATGACGTTAGTTGAATGTGAATAAAGGAGTGAATGAAAGGGGTGGCCAATAGTGATAGAACTGATCAATGAGTACAAAATTGCTTTAAGACATGTCAATAGAGCAAAAAATTTGGCCACCGATCCTGAAGATATAAAATTACTCGGCAGCTGTGCTGACAGTTTGAGTTATTCGATTGAGTATATGGAGACTGGGAAACAACCGGGTAGTCATCGAGGGATTACTAGATTAAGTTCCACTCAAAGAGAGGTCCCAGTGGATCCCCGAAATATCGCTTTTGTTCGGGCGGTTGCTTTACAGAGCCAGTCGCCTGAGAGTAATGAGAAATTGCTTAGAGCAATAGATGACCTTAAGATTGCCCTAAGAGATTTAACAACGAAAGAGAAGGAAGCATATTCGTTGGTTAGGGCAAATGGTTATTCCTTTGGGGATGCTGCAGCGATCTTGGGAATACAGAAGGGTACTGTGCAGACCCTGGTTAGAAGGGCCGAGGAAAAAATTTATTTGATGGTCGAAGATCTAACCGAGCATGGAATAGTATTTAAGCAGCATATTCAGCTTGAAATGTTCTAGTTTTGTCATACGATTGCCACCTAATAGTAGGAGAATTATAGCAGAAAAAACAGAGGCTCATGCAGCCTCTGTTAACAACGTCCTATCTAATCTAGTGAGGTCTTATTTTTGGGTAAGAATAGTGATCATAATGTCAGAAGTAGTTTGATATGTGAAGAGGGATCAGATTAGTTTTGAGGAATTGCGGGAGGACATTTTATGTCTCGATTCTTTCTACCAACTCATTCATCGTATAGTGAACAAATTGTTTTCCTAGATCAGTCAGCACATATTGTTTGGTACCTTCGAAAGCTGATTCCATTGTTTGTGCATTTTTTTGTCTTTGATTCTTTGCAGGTCTCTTCCTAAGAAACCGTCCATCTCCTGTGGTTGAACGTGCTTGTCTAATGACACCACCAGTACTAAGTTCTCGAATGACATATTTAAACAGATCAGCTTCTGCTGAATCTTCTCTAGGTAATTCTTCACCGTACATTTCCGCCCATATGTCATATCTAGTAAACCCTGGATTAGAAAAAATTATACTTATAACCATAAAATGTAATTCGTTATATAATTTGATCCATTCTATAAATAATCTGATAACATCATCGGAACACAACCGAGTTCCAGCAGCATTTGAAAGTAAATTTGCGACATACTTACGTTTTTCATGAGTATCTGCATCATCCCACACTTTAAAGGATTTACGAACGATTTTTAGATAATCTTCACTTGTAACCCTCTCTTCAATTTCGTCTCCAATGGAATTAAACCTTGTATCAATCTCCGACAATGTAATTAATAACTCACGAATCTTATTTTCATGTTCTTCAAGCCATTTCGTCTGTAAATAATCAGATTTCATTGATCCTTCTTCAGTTTTTAATGTTGCCATTGTACTAAAAAAAGCTCCAACCCACGGAATACTCCCGAGAGCTGCAAGAATAACTTTTTCGATAATTCTTCGTTTTGTTGTGGGTGAATACTTAATTAACTCTTCGTTAATGCTGGAAGCTATTCTCTCTTCATCGTCTAACAATTTTCTTGCCTCCTTACATGCTAAATTTAAACTTCAAAGAAAAGCTTAATCATCAGTGCCAGGACGGAGCGACCTTTGCGACCAATTTATTTAACGTTCTGGGAATTTAAGTAGCCTTATACTACTTTCATCATGGCAAGATTCGTGAATGTAGTATTAGTAGTGCGGGGCCCAGATTGAGCCTTAGCATATGGCTACTTCATCAATGGTTTATTTAGTAATGCGAGTTTTTGGTTGAGTTCTGCCTTTTTCTTTTGTAATCTAACAGGTTGGACAAAGTGATAATCGAAAAGGGCTTCCAGTACACTCAAGATCCATTCTGCTTCTCCAGGCTCAACATCTACAATTTGACCGGTACTTGTATCTTTTAATGGATGTGCTGCCAGATTTCCAACATTTCTTATTGCATCTACTGCCCCAACAATTATGGATGGAAAATTTTTTGTTTTTACAAACTCATCTATTTCTTTTTGCAAACTACTTTTCTTTATGTTCATTTCATTTTCCAAGAATCTTTGTAAACATCTTCGACTTAATGCAGCGCTGGACTTAGGACTTAAATTCTGTACTAAGCAGGCTTCTTTAAAATCGTCTCTGTATTCTTTAGGAACTTCGACGGGCAATTCCATAATATATCCAGTTACTGGAAGAATCAGTTTTTCCGATCGAACAACTTCTAAACCATCTTCCGCACCATCAACTTCTCCTTCTCTATACAATACGATTAATTCGTTGCATGCGGGGCAAAATCCCATCGTTACTTCAAAACCATCGTAATTTTCTGTGTCACTGAGATACACCATGTTATTCTCTGCCCGATAGAATATTTCTTTTAAGCAATAGGGACAACGCATTCTAAATCCTCTCCTCTAAACTATCCTGTTATTTAATGGCGTTTATATATGATTTCACGAACTTCATTATTTGTCCGATTATAAGTATATGTAAACTTGTAAGTGTTTTCCTTTATTATTCAGTGAAGTATTCTCATCGATAGAAAATGCTCGGTCTTACCTGTCTGTGACTACGTCTATTTGTAATAATAATTACTTTCTACAAGACCTCCCAATTCCTTTAGTGAATGACAATAATTGCTTAAAGGTCTTAATTCGTAAAGACTTCATTTGGGCAGTGAATTGGCATATAGGTGACAGTGTCTTGCCTATAATCCATGATACCAAGAGTAGTCCGGAAAGGGCTGCTTATTAATTTAGTAGCTTCAGGTAGCCTTTTCATTTTTTTCATTGGAGTGAAGTTCACTTTTTAATGAAATGACATGCTTAAAAGCTTCAGTCATAGATTCTAATGCTTCTTTGGCAAAACTGATATCATTATGGACGTTAATTTCTGCATCAGGCCATTTTATATCTTCCTTTAGCATATCAACAATAATATTTACGCTTTCAGAAGAAATTTCTTTCACATTAGATAATTCCTTTAAAGCTAAAATTGTTAGCATGTATTTGTCAAAGACTGACTTAACCTTTATTAGGTAGGTTGAGTTGTCGATGAAATGTCTGTATTGTTTCAAAAACCAAGCGCTCAAAAACTCTATAAAAATAAATAAGAATGAACAGGATACAATTCCATAAATGAATTGAACCTGAAGGCCTTTAAACCAGGCAAGAGTTTGCCAGATTGAAATAGAGACAATATAGAAAATGATACCATTCCTCGAGTATTTTACACCTCTATCTAATAGCATTGAAGCCTTTTTGTCTGAGACATCTGCTTTTTCTTCTATAACTGAGGTTAACTTTAATAAGTAATCATTTAGAGACTCTATAGTCGGTTTTTTTATAGGGGTTTTTCGCGTGCAAGCTTCAACTTTAATAGTATGAATGTTTCTGATCCTCTGAGCCTGAAATCTTCTGGAAGAGTTAGGTTTTTTCTTGCTACTGCTTTCATCTACGTCAATAAAATTAAGTACACTTGCTCTTCGTTTTAATATCTTTGTATAAACTAAATAAGCAAGATAAAAATAGGAAGTTCCAAATATACTGAATCCAAAAATTGCTACTCCATATTCACCCAAAAAAGAATATACAGAAAGTCTCATTTTCCAAGCAAATATAAACAAGAAACCTATATACATGCCAACGCCAGAAATTAGTAGACTAGGACTAAAAAAATTTATTTTCTTTTTTGGTTTCTCCGTCAAGAAATATTACCTCCCCTAAATATATCTTAAAAACATATCACCCAATACAACGACCTAACACGATGGATTTCATACCTTGACTTTTTATTTGAAATCCATCCTATCATATAGCAAACTCGAATTCGTAAGAATAATGTCGATATGAACTAAATTTAAGTGAGGTCGGAAACAATGAAAGAGCTCAATGAAGGGCTCTTTTCTTTGCCCAAAAGGTGGGAGACATGGCTAAGAGAAAAGTAAAAAAAGAACCAATGAAACCTCCTCCAAAAATTAAGTATGAGGATACAAAGAGGTTTGAAGTAATTGATCGGATGATGAGCGGTAACAAGGGTGTCTGGATTGAATCCCTGTAACTCGGGCGAAGTAGGGCGATGGGTACAAAGCCTTATAGATGGGAATAAGCTGCATGACTTCTATGTCTCTAGTCTTTGGTTAAGGTTAAGAGCAGAAGTCTTGCTAGAGTTTAAATATGAGTGTCAGCACTGTAAGGAGCGAGGGTATTACAAACGAGCTGATACGGTTCACCATATTCAGTATGTTAGAAAGCATCCAAGCTTGGCACTGAGTAAGGTGTATGTATTCCAGGGCAAAGAGATTAGGAATCTTATTCCTTTGTGTCATGCATGCCATGAGATGGTTCATGGATACAGGAAAAAGAAAAAGGGGAAACCTTTGACGGAGGAGAGATGGTAAGTGGAACAGTTATTTATTACCGATGAACTTATGATGGCGATACAAGATATGGCAAAGAACCGTTCGAAGGCCGAGGTCATTAAGCACAGTGATAGGATTTATAGTGATTTAAAGCGCCTCACTGAGGAGGCGTTAAAGTATAAGAACGGAGAATGGTTAATTAAAACGGTTGACCGTAAAATCGGAAAGACTTACGCACTCATTAAAGTAGCTTGTGAGTATCAAATACCGATTGCTGTTAAAGGGAACGATTTGTGCAGGCTATTAGAACGAGAGGCAAAGGAAGAACTAGGACAGCTATTACAAACAATTAATGTAAACCTTTTGAATGACAGAAGATTATCACGGGTTGACATTGTCTTGAAAGACGAAGGAACGCCTGTCAGATTAATCCGCGAACGCTTAGGTGATAATGTCAGGATTGTTGGGATCTGCTCATTCTTTGGTGAGTGGTAGATACCCCCCGGTCGAAAAAAACGCATTTTAATTAGGGGGTGCTTGACCGGTAAGGGTTATAGACAGTCTGCCTAGGCTTACGCGCGTGAGGGGTGGTGGGGGGTGGTGATTTGGCCGCAAATGCAAAAACTAAGAAATATCTAAACTCGGAATTATTTGCCGAGGTCCAGAGAGATTTATTGGATCAGCTTGAGAGAAACGGCACCTTTGGTAAATATTATGCAGATCTTGTTGGTGACTACATGGATATGTGGGTTACTAAATGCCTTCTTGTCGACGACATCCAGCGGCGTGGAGTAACGATCAAATATGACAATGGAGGGGGGCAAAAAGGCCTCAAAAAGAATGACAGTATTGAGCAGCGAATTAAAATTAATGCTCAAATGCTGAAACTCTTAGCAGAGCTAGGGATCAAGCCGGCGCAATCTGGCGGTGAGGAAGATGACCTCTAAGAAGGTTAATCAACATATCCTCCAATACATCGAAGCCGTAGAGAATGGAACGATAGAAGCCTGCGAAGAACAACATTTATTAGTCGCCCACGTCAGGTCATGCTTCAATAATGAAGATATCTACGTCGATAATGAACAGCTGGAAAACTATTTAGGCCTAATAAAGTACTTCCCATATGATCAACTATTTGACTGGGAAGAATTTGTTTTCGCATTACATTGTTGCACCTATAAAGCTAACGGGTTACCTCGGTGGCCGGACTTATTCCTACTCATTGGTCGTGGAGCTGGTAAAGATGGATATATAGCCTTTGAGGGTTTTGCTCTATCATCAAAATATAACGGCATCAAAAAATATGACGTTGACATCTGCGCTAATAGTGAACTTCAGGCCAGGGCTCCCTTTGATGATATCTATGGAGTGCTAGAAGATCCTGAGAATACCAAAAGATTAAAAAAGCACTTTTATTGGAATAAAGAAGAGATCATTAATGTCAAAACTAAATCAAAAATAAAGTACCGGACGAATAATCCAAAAGGAAAAGATGGATTGCGTTCCGGTATTGTTGTTTTCAATGAGATTCACCAATACGAGGATTACGCAAACATCAATGTCTTCACAACCGGCCTAGGGAAAAAACCGCATCCGCGGAGAACCTATGCCACAACGAATGGGGATGTAAGAGACGGTCCCCTGGATCACCTCGTTGACCGAGCCAAAGAAATTTTAAAAGGCAATATTTCCGATAATGGAATGTTGCCTTTTATTTGTAAGCTTGATGACAAAGAAGAAGTTCACGATCCGAAGAAAAGAGAGAAGCCAAACCCATCGCTAAAATACCTTCCGCACTTGCGAGAAGAAATTGATAAAGAGTATGAGGACTGGAGACTTAACCCGGCACAATTCAGCGCTTTCATGACGAAGCGTATGAATATCCCTGATGGCAATAAGGAGATCGAAGTAACCTCATGGGATAACATCAAAGCATCATGTGGCGATGTTCCTGACTTAAGTGGTAGAACAGGAGTTGTTGGAATTGACTATGCCAGTGTGACCGACTTCGCGAGTGCTGGGATACTCATTCGGTTAGGAGAGATGAGATATTGGATCACTCATTCTTGGGTATGCACACAGTCTTTGGA